>Ga0335085_10001958_pt1 | contig 40409 bp, 35 predicted proteins | sample Lox_Sample_45_FD_206712 | JGI IMG/M metagenome (GOLD analysis project Ga0335085, IMG submission 206712) | Soil microbial communities from Loxahatchee National Wildlife Refuge, Florida, United States - Lox_Sample_4.5 | ecosystem: Environmental > Terrestrial > Soil > Wetlands | place: USA... | reverse complement strand
CCACTGAGCACGAAGTCGGGGCGCGCGGGCATGAGCGCCTCCACGGCGAGCATCACGCAGTCGGTGGGCGTGCCGTCCACTTGATAGCGGCGCGCCCCCCGCTCCACCGCGCGCACCGGATGATGCAACGTGAGGGAGTGGCTCGTGGCGCTCTGCTCGCGGTCGGGGGCGACGACGGTCACTTCCCCGAGCGGCGACGCGGCCTTCACGAGCGCATCGAGGCCGTAGGCCAGGATCCCGTCGTCGTTCGTGAGGAGGAGCCGCACTAGCGGGCTGCCGCGGCGCGCTGCCGCCAGATCGCGCGCACCACGCGCGCGGAGTCGCTGAACGCGCGGAAGTGGCTGGGCGCGCCATAGCGCGTGGCGACGGGCACGGCCGCGATGCGGAAGCCGAGCGCGCCGGCGGCCATCAGGAACTCCGTCTCGAACTCGTAGCGGTCGCCGCCGGCGCGCACGCGCTCGATCACGCGGCGGCCGAGGGCGCGGAAGCCCGACTGCGGGTCGGGCACACTCGTGCCGAGGATGCGGCTCACCGCCGCGCTCGCGAGGGCGTTCGTCAGCCGGCGGCCGATGGGCATCCCCGCGGCGCGCGCGCGCGTGCCGATCACGAGGTCGGCGCCGTCCAACGCCGCGAGGAGCGCGGGGGCGGCGGCGGGATCGTGCTGGCCGTCGGCGTCGAGCGTGAGCACGGCGTGCGCCTCGCGCGCGAGCGCGACCGCGAATCCCGCGCGCAGCGCCACGCCCTTCCCCGCGTTCCGCGCGTGCGCGATCACGACATCGCAGGCCGCATCGAGCGCGGCGCGCGTGCCATCGCGCGAGCCGTCATCCACGCCGATCACGAACGCGCCGGGCACCGCCGCGCGCACGCCACGCGCCACGCCGCCCACCGTCGCCTCGGCGTCGTACGCCGGGATCACGCAGGCGACGCGCAGGCTCACGGCGCGTCATCGCCGCCGAGGAGGTGCAGCACCTCGGCGAGCTCGCGCTCGACGCTCTCGAGCGTCTGCCGGTCCAGCGCGCCGCGCGACGCGGGCTTGAGCTCTCCCTTGCGCCGGTGTTCGTCCACCTTCTGGCGTGCGCCGTCGATCGTGAACTTCTCCGTGTAGAGGAGATGCTTCACGAGCGTGATGAGCTCGATCTCGCGCCGCTGGTAGACGCGGTTCCCCGAGCGGTTCTTGGCCGGGCTCAGGAACCGGAACTGGCTCTCCCAGTAGCGGAGCACGTGCGGCTTGAGGCCGGTGAGCTCGCAGACCTCGCCGATCGAGAAGAATTCCTGGATGGGTTCCGCGCTCATGCGTCCCGCTCCGCGCGCAGCTCGCGCGTCATCAGCGCCGCGATCGACGAGCGCGCTGCTTGGTCTTCGAAGAGTGTGCGATGGACCGCGGCGACGATCGGCATCTCGATCCCCTCCCGCTCGGCGAGCGCGTGCGCGCTCTGCGTGGTGACGATCCCTTCGGCGACGGTCTCGCGCTTCGCGAGCACGTCCGCGAGGCGAGCGCCCTTGCCGATCTCCAGCCCCACCGCGCGGTTCCGGCTCAGGGCTCCGGTGCACGTGAGCACGAGGTCCCCCAGGCCGGCGAGCCCCATGAACGTGAGGGGGGAGGCGCCGCGCGCCACCCCGAGCCGCGTGATCTCGGCGAGCCCGCGCGTGATCAGCGCCGCGCGCGGATTGAAGCCGAGCCCGAGCCCCTCGGCGATGCCGGTGGCGACCGCGATAACGTTCTTGAGCGCGCCCCCCATCTCCGCGCCCACCACGTCATCGCTCGTGTAGACGCGGAAGGTATCGGAGCTCAGCGCGCGCTGTGCCGCGGCCGCGGCCTCGCGGTCGCTCGACGCGGCGACGACGGCTGTGGGCTGCCGAGCCGCGACTTCCGCCGCGAAACTCGGCCCGGAGAGCGCCACGACGGGGCGCCCCGGGAGCTCCTGGGCCGCGACATCGGTCATCATCGCGAGGGTCTCGCGCTCGATGCCCTTCGTCGCCACCACGATCACCGCCTTGGGCGCGATGGAGGGCGCCGCCCCCCGCACCACCGTACGCAGCACGTGCGACGGCGCCACCAGGAACACCAGCGCCGCGCCGCGCGCCGCCTCCGCGAGCTCCGCGACCGCGCACACCCCCGCGTGCAGGCGCACGCCGCGCAGGAAGCGCACGTTCTCGTGACTCGCGTTCACGCTCGCGACCACGTCCGCCTCGTGCGCCCAGAGCGCGACCTCGTGCCCGCCGCGCGCGAGGAGATCGCCGAGCGCCGTCCCCCACGCCCCGGCGCCGAGCACCGCGCAGCGCGTCACGTCTCGCGCCTCCCGAATATGTGCGGCTCCACCCCATCGCGTAGCCGCCGCAGGTTCGCGCGGTGCGTCCAGACCACGAACAGCGCCACGAGCACCGACGCGTCGAGGAGCGGAGACTTCGCGCCGTACCAGATCGCCACCGCGAACGGGAGCGCGCACGCCGCGAACACCGACGAGAGCGACACGTACCGCGTGAGCGCGCAGATCGTGATCCACAGCACGGTGGTGAACAGCATCGGCACGGGGGCGAGCGCGAGGAACACGCCGGTCGAGGTCGCGACGCCCTTCCCTCCCCCTTTGCCGCCCAGATACAGCGGGCGCACGTGCCCCGCGATCGCGGCGACGCCGTAGAGCATCGGCCAGTACGGCCACCACGCGCCGGTCGTCCACCGCGGGAAGAAGAGCACGGGGAGCGCGCCCTTCAGCAGGTCGAACGCCAGCACGACGATCGCCGCCTGCACCCCGAGCACGCGGTAGACGTTGGTCGCGCCGAGGTTCCCGGAGCCGTACTGGCGGAGATCGATGTGGCGGATCCACTTGCCGGCGAGGAGCGCCGACGGGATCGAGCCCAGGAGGTAGGCGACGACCACCCAGACGAGGCCCGGCATCTACGCGGCGCGGCTCCGGAGCACGATGCGCAGCGGCGAGCCCGTGAACCCCCACGCTGCGCGGAAGCCGTTCTGCAGGTAGCGCAGGTAGTGCTCCGCCACGAGGTCGGGGTGGTTGCCGAACACCGCGAAGGTGGGCGGGGCCACGTTCACCTGCGTCGCGTACATGAGCTTGATCTCCTGCCCCGCGGCTTGCGGCGGCTGGCGGCGGGCAACGAGCTGCTCGAGCGTGTCGTTCACTTGCGACGTGGTGATGCGCTTCTGCCGCTCCGCATCCACCTGCATCACGGTGTCGAGGAGCTTCGCGACGCGCTGCCCCGTGAGCGCGGACACGAACAGGAAGGGGACGAACGCGAGGTACGACGCCTTCTCCACCGCCTCCTTGGTGAAGTGCGCGGACGTCTTGTCCCCCTTCTCTTCCTTGATGTCCCACTTGTTCACGACGATGATGAGCCCGCAGCCGTTCTCCCAGGCCATCGTCGCGATCTTGAGATCCTGGTTCTCGATGCCGATCGTCGCGTCGATGACGAGTACGCAGATGTCCGCGCGCTCGATCGCCCGCCGCGAGCGGAGCGAGGAGTAGAACTCCACGCCGTCCTCCACCTTCGATTGCCGGCGCAGCCCCGCCGTGTCGACGAAGATGAACTCGCGGCCGTGGTAGGTGATCGGCGTGTCGATGGCGTCGCGCGTCGTACCCGCCTCCGCGCTCACCACGAGGCGCTCCTCGCCCAGGAGCTTGTTCACGAGCGAGCTCTTCCCGACGTTCGGCCGGCCCACGATCGCGACGCGCAGCGCCTCCGCCACCTCGGGCTCGTGTTCCGGCATGCGCTCCACGATCACATCCAGGAGATCGCCGGAGTTCTTCCCGTTCTGCGCCGACACCGGCACCGGATCCCCCGCGCCGAGATTGAAGAACTCGTAGAAGTCCGTGGAGCGCGGATCGTCCACCTTGTTCGCCACGAGCACCCATGGCTTCCGCGACTCGCGCAGGATCTCCACGATCCGGTGGTCCTGCGGATGCACGCCGGCCTTCGCGTCCACGACGAACAGGAGGAGGTCCGCCTCCGCCACCGCTTGCAGCACCTGCTTGCGGATCTCGACGTCCATCGGGACGCGCGGATCGTCGGTGAGTCCCCCGGTGTCTACGAGCCAGAACGCGCGCCCCTGCCAATGCGCGCGCGCGAAGTGCCGGTCGCGCGTGGTGCCCGGCTCGTCGCTCACGATCGCCGAGCCGTCGCCCACCAGGCGATTGAAGAGGGCGGACTTCCCCACGTTCGGCCGTCCCACGAGCGCCACGACGGGGATCGTCATGCGGCCAGGTCCTGCGTCGCGCCGGGGGCGAGCACGTCCAGGAAGTCGTAGCTCGGATGCACGGGCATCGCGAACTCGGCGCGGAGCGCCTCGAAGGCCACGTCATCCAGGAAGAGGCCGTCGTCGTTGATCGTCTCCGCGGGGATGAGCGCGAGGTCGAGATCGGTGCGCCCCGCGAGCGCGCGGCGGATGTCGGCGGCCACGAGCAGCCCGGCGGTGGTGGTGGTCGGACCGAAGAGCGAGTTCTCCGCCACGATCAACTCGAAGTGCGCACCGGTGACGCGCGCGAGATCGCGGAGGATGACCGGCATGATCGCGGCGCCCATCGCGGCGCCGGTCACCACGCCGATGCGGCGCCCTTCCATGCGCGGGAGCCGTTCGAGCCCCTCGGCGATGCGGCCGCGCAGATGCGTCACGGCGCCCACGCCGTTCTCGATCTGCGGGAAGTCGCCGTAGTGCTCCGCCTCCGGAAGCGTGCGCCCCGCGAGGAGATAGAGCTCGTCCGACCCGTACACCCACCGTTCGCCGCGCTCGCGCCGCGAGCGGTCCCCCCACGCGTCCACGCGCTCGATGAGCGCTCCGGCGGTGGCGGCGTCCATCGTCTTCCCCGTGTAGAGGTGCGAGAACTGCGTGAGTCCCACGGGGACCACCGCCACGGAGAGCACCGCCTCGCCCAGCGCCCACAGATCGGCGAGTGACTGTTCGAGCACGCCGCCATCGTTGAGCCCCGGGACGATCACCATCTGCGCGTGGAACTGGATGCCCCCCTCGGCGAGCCGCGTGAGCTGCTCCACGATGTTCGGCACCTTGGGATTGTTCAGGAGCACCTTGCGCGCCTCCCACGGCGTGGCGTGCACGCTCACGTAGAGGGGCGAGAGCCGGTACTCGAGGATGCGCGCGATGTCGCGCTCCTTCACGTTCGAGAGCGTGGCGAAGTTCCCGTAGGCGAACGAGAGACGGTAGTCATCGTCGCGCACGTACAGGGAGCGGCGCAATCCGGGCGGGAGCCCCTCGATGAAGCAGAACTCGCAGCGGTTGGCGCAGCGGCGGATCGTGGGGGGTTCGAGCTCGACGCCGAGGGGCTCGGCGTCGGGGCGCTCGACGTCGAAGCCGATCATCTCGCCGTCGGGCGTGCGCGCCTCGATGCTCAGTGTGTCCTCGGCGGTGAGGAACTCCCAGTCGAGGAAGTCGGCGATCTCGCGGCCATTCACCGCGAGGAGCTCGGTGCCGGGGAGGATGCCGAGTTCGGAGGCGATCGATTCGGGGACGACGCGGCTGACGCGGACCATGCGGGTTACTCGTGCACGAAGGGGAAGCGCGCGCGGAGCGGGCTTCCCCCTGCTGGATGATCGCCGGTCAGGCAACGAGGGCCAACCCGCGAAGACATAAAGTAACGTAGGAGATCAGGGCACGGAAGTCAATACAGATCGGGCCTTTGCGATGCACGTGCTAGAAACGACAACGGCTCGCCATCTCGCCGGCGAGCCGCTGTCGCTTCGAAGCGAATGCGTCTAGTCGATCTTCGCGTACCGATAGCCGACGATGTCCTTGTTGTCGGCGGTGATCGAGAACGACGTGGGCGAATCGGCGTTCACCGATACGTCCGCGCTCTGGCTCGCGACCGGCTTCCCATCCTTGTCGAGGAAGTCCACCTTGATCGTCACCTGGCGCGGCTTGGGCTTCGCGCTGGGCACCGCGGAGGCCGCGGCGGCGGGCTTCCCCTTCGTCGGCTTCGACGCCGGGCGCTGACCCGGAGTGTGGTCCACCAGCACGATCGTGCCGCCCAACTTGCGTTTCGTGCCATCGGCCGTGAACTCGTTCACGCGGACGTTCACGTCGAGCGCCTCGCTCGCTTCGTAGGCCTTGCCGGCGGAGTCCGAGTAGGCCTTCTTCTGCGCGGGGGTGGCCGTCTTGGCGCTCCCCAGCCCGTTGTACGCGAGCGCGAGCAACTGGTAGTTGTCGGGCATGTTGGGCGCGATGTCCGTGAGGCGGCGGGAGACCGGGAGGAGCTTGTCCCAGGCCTTCGCGTCGTAGTAGACCGCCGCGGCGTTGCCGAGCGCCGCGCTCCAGGGGCTGTTCGCCACCGCTTTGTCCGCCAGCTGCACGGCGAGTGCCGACTGCCCGATGTCCTTGGCATCGCGCGCCGCGTTGTACCACGTGGTGGCCGAGCACGGCTTGGGCTGCGCCGCCATGTTCGTAAGCTCGGCGCGGAGCCCCGCGGTGTCGTTCATCGCCTGCAGCGCGTCGAAGATGCCGTTCTGGGCATTCTCGGCGAACTGCGGGCAGCCGTACGTCTTCAGATAGTCTTGGAAGCCGGCGACCACGCGCTTCATGGCCGCCACCTGGTCGGGCCCCGCGTTCATGACCGTGGCGGCGCGCTGTCCGGTGTACGGCGCCATGAACGTGCTGTACTCGGTGATGAAGGCGACGCTCGTGTCGGTGGCGAGCATCGCCTTGCCGAGCGTGGCAGCCTTCTCGAAGGCGGCGGACGCCGCCGCGTCGGAGTCCTGCTTGTACGCGATCTGCCCGGCGAAGTACGGATTATACGGCGACGCCGGATACGCCCCCTTCGCGACCGCGAGCACCATGCTCGCGGAGTCGAGCTTGTTCGCATTGAAGAGGCGCTGCACCTGGTTGATCATCGGGCCCCACAGCTGCTGGCGATAGCTGTCGGTCTGGTCGACGCAGGTGGGGACATCTTTCTCCACCACCGAGAAGAGCGAGTCGACGGTCTTCACGATGTCCACCGGCTGGTCCTTGTCTCCCAGGTAGCCGAGGGTGCCGCGCTTCGGCATGAGGCCGGTGCCGGGGATCTTCGACCACATCACGAGCGCCTGTCCCATCAGGAAGGCGTGCGAGTCCTTGTTCTTCGAGTAGTGGTCGGGGCGCAACGTGAGCTTCTCCATCGCCTGCTGGAGCGGCTTCTTCTGCTGGTCGGGCTGCTGGTAGAGCAGCGCCTTGTTCAGATCGTTGAACGCGTCCTTGAGCTCGGACGGGTCCTCGTAGTTCAATTGGCAAGTGGGCGCGGCGGCGGCTCCCTTCTTCCCCTGCGCGGCACTCCCGGCCGCGAGGAGGGCGAGCGCGACGGACGCCACGGCATGCGAACGCACAGCGATCATGATGGGTCTCCTGAGGAATGGCGGCGGGGCGCGTCGGCTCCCGCCGTTGTCGATCCTACCGAACCCGCGGCGGCGCGTTCCACCGCGTCGCGCGCGAGGGCCTGCACCTGCCGCAGGGGAACGCCGGAACTCCTCGCGACACGGAGCAGATCGTCGAACTCCGCCTTGCCGCGGTGCGCGCCGTCCGGGGTCATGACGAACTTGGCGCGCACCTCGTGGCCCAGCACCACGATCGTTCGTTCTTCGCGCGGGAGCGCGTGACGTTCGACCATCGCCCGGCGCACGCCGATCGCGCTCGTGTGCGCGAACAACGCGCCCTCGAGCCGGTCGGCCGCGGCGGCGGTGCTCAGCACCTCCACCTGAACGCCGGGGCGCCCCTTCTTCATGACCGTGGGCAGGAGCACCACGTCCAGCGCGCCGGCCGCGCGCAGCTCCTCGGCGGCGGCGGCGAGGGACTCGCCGTCCATGTCGTCGATGTCGGTGGAGAGGCGCACGAGATGCTCCACGAGCAGCGCCTCCTGCGCCGCGAGCTCGGCCACGATCAGGCGCAGCGCGTTCGGCCGACCATGCGGATCCTTCGTGCCCGCGCCGTAGCCGCTGCGGAGCGGCGTGTAGGCGGCCGGCGGCGGGCCGCTCGAGAGCACGCGGACGATGGCGGCGCCGGTGGGGGTCACGAGCTCGCCGGCCCCGTCCGGTCCCGGACGGATCACGTGTCCTTCCAGGAGCTTGAGGGTGGCCGGCGCGGGCACGGGGAGCGTCCCGTGCGCGGCCTGGACGGTGCCGTCGCCAACGCTGATCGCGCCACAGTACACCGCGGTGATCCCGAGCTCGTGGACGCCCCACATCGTGCCCACGATGTCGAGGATCGCATCGACGGCGCCCACCTCGTGCAGATGCACCTGTTCGGGAAGCACACCGTGGATCTCCCCCTCGGCGTGCGCGATGCCCTCGAAAGTGGCAAGCGCGCGCTCGCGGACCGCGGCCGGCATGTCGGACTTGGCCACTAGGGCGCGGATCTCGCGCAGGTGGCGGCCGTGCGGCTGCGGCGGGATGTCGAAGTCCACCTTGCAGCAGGCGATGCCGGCGCGGCGCACCTGCTCGATGCGCACTGCCACGCCGTCGAGCGAGAGTCGGGCCGGGAGCGCGCGGAGCCAGTCGGGGTCGAGGCCGGCGCCGAGGAGCGCGCCGAGCGTCATGTCCCCGGAGATGCCGCTGAAGGGGTCGAGGATCGCGATAGGCATAGCCGGAGAAATGTACCGGATTCCCCGGGGCCTGGGCTAGTCGCGGTAGCCGGCGCCGCTGCCGGTGTTGAAGACCACGACACGCGCCTTCGGAGTGATGCGTTTCTCCTTCACGAGCTTGCGACACACGGCGAGGGCGCAGCCCCCTTCCGGCGCGGCGTCGATGCCGGTGGAGTGCGACAGCTCGAGCGTAGCGAGGGAGATCTCGAGATCGCTCACGGCGGCGGCGTCTCCCTTGCTGTTGCGGAGCGCCTTGAGGATGAGCCGGTCGCCGAGCGGGCCGGGCACGCGGAGGCCGGCCGCGATCGTCACCGGATCCTGCCACGGTTCGGCCTGTTTCGCCCCGGCCGCGAAGGCGCGCACGATGGGCGCGCACCCCGCCGCCTGGGCGGTGATCATGCGCGGGGGCTTGGTCCCTCGCGGCACCCAATTCATGTCGCGCAGCTCGGCGAAGGCCTTCCACATGCCGATGAGCCCGGTGCCGCCGCCGGTCGGATAGACGATCACATCGGGGAAACTCCAGTCGAGCTGCTCGGCGATCTCGAGCCCGAGCGTCTTCTTGCCCTCGATGCGATACGGCTCTCGCAGCGTGGACACGTCGAACCAGCCGTGATCCGCGGCGAACGCGCGCGCGGCCTTCCCGGCGTCGCCGATGTGGCCGGGGACCGTGTGGAGCTCAGCGCCGAGGGCGCGGATCGTCGCGAGGATGCCGCGCGGCGTGGTCTCGGGAGCGTAGACGCGCGCGGGGATGCCGGCGGCGGCCGCGTACGCGGCGAGCGCGGCGCCAGCGTTGCCGGCGGTGGGCACGACGAGCCCAGGCACCTTGTGCGCCTTCGCCCGCGTGACGGCGGCACTCATGCCGCGCGCTTTGAAGCTGCCGGTGGGATTCAGGCCTTCATCCTTCACCCAGAGCTGCGCGACGCCGACGGCCTTCGCGAGCTTGGGAGACTCGATGAGCGGCGTCATGCCCTCGCCCAACGAGACGGGGTGCTCGGACGCGAGGAGCGGGAGGAACGCCGCGTATCTCCACATGTCGGTCCGCTTCTTCAGGAAGCGGGACGTCCCGTATCCGGGGCGCTCGGACGTGATGCGCGGCAGGCGATCGTAGGTTACGAGCAGCGGCTGCCCGCACTTCGGGCACACCGTCGCGAGGGTCGCGCCCGGCGCGTCGTACGCGCATGCCGAGCACTCGAGGACCCACGGGACCTTGGTCTCACTCATCCGCCGGCACCGGCATGGCGTTCCCCGCCTCGCGCGCTGCGAGCGCGTCCTTGATCTTTTTCGCGGCGGCCGGGCTGAATCCGGGGAGCTTCGCGATCTCCTCCGGCGCCGCATCTTTCACCCCCTGAAGACTGCCGAAGGCGTGCAGGAGCACGCGACGCCGCGTGGGGCCGACGCCGGGTATCGAGAGCAACTCGGAAGTGACCGTGCGCATCTCGCGGCGCTTCCGGTTGTAGGTGATCGCGAAGCGGTGCGCCTCGTCGCGCACGCGCTGCAGGAGCCTGAGCGCAGGGGAGCGCTTGGAGAGCGTGATCGGATCGGACTTCCCCGGCATGTACACATCCTCCTCGCGCTTCGCGAGGCTGGCGAGCTCCATCTTGCCGAGTCCGAGCGACTCGAGTGCCTCGCGCGCCACGCCGAGCTGTCCCTTCCCCCCATCGATGAGCACGAGATCGGGGAGGGGGCGCTGCTCCTCGAGGCGCCGCTTGAAATATCGCGTGACCGCCTCGCGCATCGAGGCGAAATCGTCGGTGCCTTGCACCGTCTTGATCTTGAGCTTGCGATACTCGGCGCGTTTGGGACGCGCGTTCTCGAACCAGACGCAGCTCGCCACGGTGTCGGTGCCCTGCGCGGTGGAGATGTCGAAGCAGGCGATCGCGCGCGGCACGCGCGGGAGCGCGAGCTCGCGCTGCAGCTCGTACACGGGATCGGCGGCGCGCTCATCGGTGTCCGCGCCGGACAGGCGCAGCTCCTCCAGCAGATGCCGCGCGTTCTGGTCGGCGAGGTCGATGAGCTCGCGCTTGGGTCCGCGCTGCGGGACCTTGACCTCGGTGCCGCCGAGCGACTCCTCGATCAGCTCGCGGTCCTCGAACTCGAACGGGACCAAGAGCTCCTGCGCGCGCCCGTCGAGCGTGCGGTACACGCGGGCGATGTACGCCGCGAGCACCGCGCCCTCCCCTTCCCCCTCGAGGTTCGCGAGATACTGGTGTTCGCGCGCCACGAGGCGGCCGTTGCGGATGCGGAGCATCACCACGCACGCCTCATCGCCGTCGCGTGCGTAGCCGAGCACGTCGCGATCGCCCCCTTCCACTTCCACGATGACCGACGGCTCCTCCATCTTCTCGAGCGCGGCGAGCATGTCGCGCATCTCCGCGGCGCGCTCGAAGTCGAGCTGCGCGGACGCCGCGTCCATGCGCTCGCGCACGCGCCGCATCACTTCCTTCGCGTGGCCGTCCAGGAAGAGCACGACCTCGTCGATCATCGCCCGGTAGTCGCCCTGGGTCTGCAATCCGATGCACGGCGCCTTGCAGCGGCCGATGTGGTAGTCGAGGCACGCGCGCTCGGGCATCTCCTTCGGCATGTCCCAGGTGCACGAGCGCACCGTGAAGATCCGGTTCACGAGGTTGAGCGCGCGCCGCATCGCGCCCACGTCGGAGTACGGTCCGAAGTAGCGCGACCCGTCGTCCAGGACGCGGCGCGTCACGAGCACGCGCGGGAAGGGCTCCTGCAGCGTCACCTTGATGAACGGGTACGACTTGTCGTCCCGCATCAGGATGTTGTACCGCGGGTGATGCTCCTTGATCAGGTTCGCTTCCAGGATGAGCGCGTGCGCTTCGCTCGGCACCACGATGGTCTCGAGATCCACCGTCTGGCGCATCAGGTGGTGCCGCTTGGTCGGATCGCCGCGCTCGGTCTGCAGGTAGCTGCGCACGCGCGAGCGCAGGCGCTTCGCCTTGCCGACGTACAGCACGGTGCCGTCGGCTCCCTTCCACAGGTACACGCCGGGTGACTCGGGGAGCGTGGCGACCTTGGCGGCCAGCGCCGCGTGCGGAGCGTCCTCCATGCCTGGAATCTAACGCCGCGCGGGAGTGCCCCTTCAGCCGCCGCGCAGCAGGCGCGCCGCGCGCGAGAGCACGGCGCGGCTCTCTCCCACGCCGGCCGCCGCGGTGAGGCCGAAGTACGCGATGCCGAATGGGATGAGCGTCAGCGCCGCGAGCACGATGGGACCCGTCCCGACGAACACGAGCTTGAGCCCCCAGGCCCCGGCCGCGGCGATCAGCGCTGCCCCCCAGAGCGTCGCGAGGAATCGCACTTGGATGCCGGCCGAGCCGATCCGCGCGGCGAGTCCGCGCCGCAACAGCAGGAACTCCACCCATCCCGCGATCCCCGCGGATGCCGTGAGGCCCGCGGCGCCCCACCTCGGCTCCACGCCGAGGAGCCGCGGGAGGGGGAGCGCGAAGATCACCCCGAGCGCCGTGGTCAGGAGCACGCGCAACACGGCGAAGCGCAACGGCGTGCGTGTGTCGCGCATCGCGTAGTACGCCGAGGAGTACAGGCGCCCGAGGGTGGAGGCGAGGAGTCCCACCGCAGAGCCCGCGAGGATCCCCCACACGTACAGGACGTCGTCGTGCGTGAAGCGCCCCGTCTGGAAGAGCGCCCCGGCCACGATGTCGCCGAGCGCCACGAATGCCACCGCCGACGGCACCACGAGGAACGCGATGCGGCGCAGTCCGACGCTGAGACGCCCTCGCAGCGCGTCCGCGACCTCGGTGCTGGAGCCCGTGGCGCTCGACATGGCCGGGAGCTCGGCGGCGGAGACCGACATGCCGAAGAGGCTCACCGGGAGCGTGTACAGCACTTGCGCGCTCGCGAGCGCCGCGACCGCGCCGCCGGGGAGGAAGCTGGCGATCACCGTGTCGATGTACGCGCTGATCTGCACCACCCCGCGTCCGACGAACACCGGGATGAAGTTGGCGACGACGATGCGCACGTTCGCCGAGCCACGCCCGAGCGAGAGCACGAGGTGCGGCACGAGCCGCCCCACGGTGGGCACCTGCACGAGGAGCTGGAGCGCGCTCCCGACCACCGAGCCGGTCGCGGCGGCGATCGCGAGCGCGGGCGGGGCCGCGCGCCCTCCGGAGATGATCAGCGCGACGATGATCGCGACGTTCCAGATGATCGGCGCGCTGTACGACAGGAGGAAGCGCCGGTGGCTGTTGAGCACGCCCAGGCACCACGCGGAGAGCACGAGCAGGCCCGCGCCCGGGAACAGCACCCGCACGAGGAAGATCGTGAGGTCGCGTTTCTCCCCCGTGAATCCGGGAGCGATCACGCCGATGAGGAGGGGCGTGGCGAGCATCCCCACGAGCACGAGCACGGCGGTCGCGAGCGCGAGGAGCCCGAGCACCGCCCCCGCGGTGCGTCCCGCTGCTTCCTCATCGCCGTCCGCCAGGAGCCGCGCGTAGACGGGGATGAACGACGCGGAGAGCACCCCCTCGCCGAAGAGGTTCTGCAGGAAGTTCGGGATCCGGAACGCGGCGTTGAACGCGTCGGCGGCGAACGTCAGGCCCAGGTAGTGCGCGAGCGCGCGCTGCCGGATGAGCCCGACGAGCCGGCTCCCGAGGATGCCGGCGCCCACGTGGAGCGCGCCGCGCCCAGTGCGCTCCTCGCGCGCGGCGCTCACCCGCGGATCAGCGCCGCCGCGTGCTCCTCGGCCGCCGCGCGCACCAGGTCGAGCAGCGGCGCGCCGTGGCGAGCGAGCAGCGGCACGAAGTTGAGCATGCGCTCCTGCGGCTTCCCGAGCGGGAAGAGCGACGCGCGCGCCACGGCGAGATCGCGCATGAGGCCGCGCTCGCGCCGGCGCACCGCGGCCACGAGGCGGCGCTCGAGGCGATCGAGACGGTGCGCGATCGTGCGGCGCGCGCCTTCGAGCACCTCCTCCGGCACCAGCGCGGCCGTGTCGCTCGCGACGGCCGCGGACAGATCCCGGCTCGCCGTGTCGAGCGCGGCGCGATAGTGGGAGAGCGCCGCTTCGACGCGGGCCGGCATGCGCCGCCGCGCGAGGCGGCTGTCCACCGCGTGCGCGTCGTCCAGGTCCTCCGGGGCGAGCTCATGCCGTTCGAGGATGCGCGCGACATGCGGCTCGATGATCACCCCCGCCCAGCGCGGCAGCGCGATGGGTGGCGCGAGATCGAGCGCCGCCGCCACCGCGCTCACCTGTGCGAAGTACGCGAGCTCCCCCGGCCCCGCGAGGTACGCGGCGGTCGGCAGGATGGCCCGCTCCACCACCGGGCGCAGCAGCACGTTGGGCTCGAGGACCCCGCCGCCGGACCTCGCGGCATCGGCGATCGGGATCCGCCGGCGCACGCCGTCCACCACGTCGAACACCAGCGAGAGCCCCTTCACGTGCGGCACCTTCGGCTCGAAGCCCGCGGCGCGCAGGTCCCGCTCTCGCGCGAGGAGCGCCGCATCCGTCGTCGCGGCGCCCGCGAGCGCGCGCTGGAGCGTCGCCGCGCTCGCCGCCGCGACCGCGGGATGCCCCGCGTCGAGCACGGCGATGCCGAGGGGCTCCAGTACGGCGCGCAGGAGCGCCACGTAGGCGCTCCCGACCGTGGCCGTGGGGGCGTACGCCGCGCGCATCTGGTCGAGGATGCCGCGGTCCACCGTGGCCCCCGCGGCGCGCTCGAGCTCCGCGGCGAGTGCGCTCACGTCGCCGAGCGGCGTGTCGCGGAGGCGGCGCGCGTCGCCGGCGGGGCGCGTCATCGCGAGCCGCTCGACCTCGCCATCGTGCGCCACGAAGGTGACCGCCGCCTCCGCGAAATCCGCGTCGTACGTAGCGGCCCAGAACACGGGGGCGACTGGCACTCCCGTCGCCCGCTCGAGCGCGTCCGCCAGCGCGAGCGCGCTCAGCGCCTTGCTCCAGGTGTAGATCGGTCCACCGAACAAGCCCGGCTGTTGTCCGGTCGTGACGACGATGCCCCGCCCCCCCGCGCTCGCCTTGAGACGGGCGGCGGCCGCCCCGCTCGCGCCGAACGCCGGCGCGAGCGCGGCGTGCCAGTCGCGCGTCGCGAATTCGCTGCGCAGGCGCTCGGCCTGCGCGCGCCACGCCTCCGCGCCGCGCGGAGCCGGCGTGATCCATCCGGGTGGCAGGCGGCCCGCGGTGGCCTCGGCGGCGAGCTTCGATGCGCCGAGTGCGCGCGTCAGCACGCGCGGCGCGCTCACACGCTCACTTGTGGTAGGGCTCGCCGCGCCGGATGGTGCCGGCGCGGTAGAGCTGCTCGGCGAGCACCAACCGCGCGAGCTCGTGCGCGAGCGTGAACGGCGCGAGCGAGAGGCAGCGCTGTGCCCGCTTGCGCACCGCGGGCGAGAGGCCGTACGCACCCCCGATCAAGAACCCGACGTCGCGCGCCGACTCGCGTTCGCGCTGCAGCCACTCGGCGAACTGTTCGGAGGTCATCGCGGTGCCTCCCGCGTCGCACGCCACCGCCTGCGCCCCGGGAGGGAGCGCGGCGAGCAGCCGCTCCCCTTCCTTCTCCATCACGGCGGCGGCGTCCGCGCCGCGCGCCGGCTCCGCCTTCACCTCGCGTATCTCCAACGGCCAATACCGCGCCGCCCGCGCCTCGTACTCGCGAATGGCGGCCGCGAGGGCGGGATCGCGCGGCGCTCCGACGGCGGCGACGATCAGTCGCACGCCGCGCGGCCGCGCGGGTCACGCGTACACGCCACGGAGCCGATGGACGTTCGCGACGCGCGAGACCGCGAGCATGTACGCCGCGGTGCGCATGTTCACCTTGTGCTCCTTGCTCAGGCTGAGCACGTCGCGGAAGCTGTGCACCATGATCGTCTCGAGACGGCGGTTCACCGTCTCTTCATCCCAGAAATATCCGCCGCGGTCCTGCACCCACTCGAAGTACGAGACCGTCACCCCGCCCGCGTTCGCGAGGATGTCGGGGATCACGAACACTCCCTTCTCGTCGAGGATCGACTCGGCTTGGGACGTGGTGGGGCCGTTCGCCCCCTCGCAGATCACCTTCGCGCGGATCCCGCCCGCGTTCTCGCGCGTGAGCACGTTCTCGAGCGCGGCGGGGACGAGCACGTCGACATCCATCTGCAGCAGTTGATCGTTCGTGATGTGCGTGCCGGCCTTGAAGCCTTCGAGCGACTTGTGCTCGGCGTAGTGCTTGACCGCGGCATTCACGTCGATCCCCTTCGGATCGTGCAGTGCGCCGGTGCGATCGCTGATCGCCACGATCTTGCACCCCTGCTCGTGCATCAGCTGCGCGGTGACCGATCCGACGTTGCCGAAGCCCTGCACCGCCACCGTGGCGCCCTCGATCTTCATGCCGAGGTGCTTGAGCGCCTCGCGCGTGACGAACATGCAGCCGCGCCCGGTCGCTTCGCGGCGGCCGAGGGAGCCGCCCATCTCCACCGGCTTCCCCGTCACGACGGCGGTCACCGTGTGGCGCATGTGCATGGAGTACGTGTCCATCACCCACGCCATCACGCGCTCGTTCGTGTTGACGTCGGGGGCCGGGACGTCGCTGTCCGGACCGAGGGTGTTGATGATCCCCGCGGTGTAGCGGCGCGTGAGGCGCTCGAGCTCCCCGAGGCTCAGCTTGGCGGGATCGCAGATCACGCCCCCTTTGGCGCCCCCGAAGGGGATGTTCACCACCGCGCACTTCCACGTCATCCACGCGGCGAGCGCCTTCACCTCATCGAGGTTCACCTGCATGTCGAAGCGGATCCCCCCCTTCGCGGGGCCGCGCGACGTGTTGTGCAGCACGCGATAGCCGGTGAACACCTCCACGGTGCCATCGTCCATCAGCACCGGGATCGCGACCGTGATCTGCTTCTCGCAATGGCTCAGGATCTTGAAGAGGCCCGGCTCCAGCTTGAGGAGGTCGGCGGCCTTCTTGAGCCGCGACATCATCTCTTCGAAGGGATTGATCTCGCCGAGGAAGCGATCCTTGTCGGGGCGGACGAATTCGGCGCTCGTCGGGCGGCGCGGCGGAGTCGAGGTGGACATGAGTCAGGTTGGGGTGGCACGAGCGCGCAGCAGAGCCGAGAGGATCGCCTCGATCGCGTCGCGTCCCGTCTCCACGTTCGGCAACTGGGAAACATACCACAACGGCGGCGCTTGGCGAGGCCACAGCGCGTGGAGCTTGACGAAGTCCTTGAGCGTGCAGACGGGCCGCTCTTCGGAGGCCAAGGAACGCGCGAGGCGCTCGGCATCCGCGACGGTGAATGCATGGTGGTCGGGGAACGCGGCCGCGCGCACGCGTGCGCCGGCGGCGGCGAGCTGCGCGGCGAACGCGTCGGGATCGCCCACCGCGGAGATCGCGAGCACGGGCCGGCCGGCGAGCGCAGCGAGCGGTTCCATGGGCCCCGCATCGTCGTGCAGCGCGCCGAGGCGCAGGTGCATCACGGCCACCGGGAGCGCCGGCGCCTCGCGGGCGAGCGCCGCGCGCACGCGCGCGACCTCCGCGTCGCCCGCCGACTTGCGCGTGATGATCGCGAGCGTCGCGCGACCCAGCGCCGACAGCGGCTCGCGGAAGGGCCCCGCGGGGAGGAGCCGCGCGTGCGCCGGCCACCGGTCGGCGCTCACAAGCACGATGTCGGCGGCGCGCATCGCACGGCGATGCTGGAACGCGTCGTCCAGCACGGCCACGTCCGCGCCCCCCGCGGCCGCGCGCGCGATCCCCGCCACGCGATCGGGGTCGACGATCACCGGGATCCCAGGGGCGAGCCGGCCGTGCACCAGCGGTTCATCGTCCCCGTAGCCGCGCAGCACGATGGCGGGGCGGGCCCCGCGGGCCCGGAGCTCGGCGGTGAGCCACGATGCCACCGGCGTCTTCCCCGTCCCCCCGACCGTGAGGTTCCCGACGCTCACCGCGGGGATCGGACCCGCATGCGCACGAAACACGCCTGCGTCGTAGAGGGCGCCGCGCGCCGCGCCGGCCGCGCGGAAGAACGCCGACACTGGAGCCAGCGCCGCGCGCATGAGCGCGGCGCCGCGGTCGGCGCCGTACCAGATGCGGTCCGCGAACGCGCTCATGCGTTCGCCGGCGGGACCGTCTGCTGCATGAGCGCCGTGTACCGCTCCCCTTGGGCCGCCGCGTCGCGCGCGCTCGTGGCCTCGACCGTGATCGGATCGCTGAGCACCACGGTGACGCGCGCGAAGGGTTTGGGGATCTCGAACTGGTCCCAGCTCTTGAGCTTCCACGCCCGGCTCGAGAATGCGCGGGTGATCACGAGCGGCGCGCTCGCGCGCTGCGCCACGATGAGCGCGCCGGGGGCGAAGGAGTGCCGTGGCCCGCGCGGGCCGTCCGGGGTGACGGCGACCGCGCCCCCTTCCACGAGCACGCGCGTGAGCGACAGGAGCGCGCGGTCGGCGTTCCGGCTGGACGAGCCGCGCACGGTGTCGTAGCCGAGCGCCATCGCCGCGCGCGCGATGATCTCGCCGTCGCCGTGCTCGCTGATGAGGATCGCCACTCCCGTGTCGCGAAAGGCCCAGAGGAGCGGGAGCAGCTCGCCGTGCCAGAGCATGTGGATGTAGGGCCGCTTGGCGGCGCGCAGGGCGTCCAGCTTGGCCCGGTTCACGTATCGCACGCGCCACGTCCGCGCGAGTAGCCGCACGAGCACCGTGCCGATGCGCGCGAGCCAGCGGTCGCGGCGCGCGCGCCGCGCGACGCGGTCGCTCACGGGAGCGCGGTCTCCAGCGCGATCGCCGCCGTGCGCGCCGCGGCGCCCGGGGTGCCGAGCTGCGCGCGGACCGCGGCGAGCCCCTGGAGCATCGCGGCGCGCCGCGCGTCCGCGTGATCGAGCAGCGGCGCGAGCGCGTCCGCCATGCGCTCCGGCACGACGTCGTCTTGCACGAACTCCGGCGCCACCCGCCGTCCCGCCACCACGTTCACCAGCCCGATGTCGGGGATCGTGACCACTCGCCGCGCGATGAGATACGTCACGGGATTCGTGCGGTACGCCACGATGAGCGGACACCCCGCCACCGCCGCCTCGAGCGTGGAGGTGCCGCTCTTGGACAGCGCCGCGTCGGCCGCGCGCCACACGGTGAACGAGCTCGCGTGCACCTGCTGGTACGGGCACGCGTCCGCATCGAGCGTGATGCCGGGGGCGACGCTCACGATCACCCGCAGCCCCGGCGTGCGCTGCTCGAGGAGCCGGGCCGTCGCCACGAAGCGATCCAGATGCTTCGCGATCTCGCTCCGGCGGCTTCCCGGGAAGAGCGCGAGCACCTTCCCCTCCGCCGGCAGTCCGAGTTGCGCGCGCGCTTCGGCGCGCGACGGGAGCGCGTCCGCGCGGTCGAGGAGCGGATGGCCCACGAACTTGGCGCGGATGCCCGCGTCGGAGAGGAGCCGCTCCTCGAACGGGAGGATGACCGCCGCGCGCGTCACCGTGCGCGCGAGCTCGTGGAGGCGCTTCGAGCCCCACGCCCACACCTGCGGCGTGATGTAATAGAGCACCGGCACCCCCGCGCGATGCGCCGCGGCGGCAACCTTCATGTTGAATCCGGGATAGTCGAGCACGATCACGAGCCCGACCTTCCCCGACTGGATGCGCCGCGTGAGCTCCGCCAGGAGCCGCATGTGCATCGGGATGTGCGCGACGACTTCGAGGAACCCCATCACCGCGAGGCGGTCGGTGTGCTCGAGGAGCGTGACCCCCGCTTCCTCCATGCGGGCGCCGCCGATGCCCGCCATCACGAGGCCCGGCACCCGGCGGCGCAGCTCGGCCGCGACTCCCGCACCATGCAGGTCGCCGGACGGCTCCCCGGCGACGAACAGCACCTCACGCACGGCGCGCGGCGTCCGTCCCGAGCCAGCGCGGCATCCCGCGCTCGATCTCCTGCACGATGCGCAGCGCCACCGCGAGCGCATCGCGCCCCTCTTCGCCGCTCACCGCCACCGGCTGCGTCCCGCGCACGGCGGCGACGAAGCTCTCGAACTCGAGCCTGAGCGGCTCCCCCTCCGGCGCCTTGAGCGCGATCCGCTCCATGAACTCCTCGAGCTTGCGCGGGGAGGTCGCGAGCTCCGCCATGTCGAGCCCCTTCTTGATGCGGTAGAACACGCCGTTCCCCTCGCCGAGGTCGAGCGAGAGGTAGCCGCTCCGTTGGAAGATGCGGAGCTTCCGCAGCCGGTCGCGCGACACGCGGCTCGCCGTGATGTTGGCCACCGCGCCGCTCTCGAACGTGAGCCGCGCGTTCGCGATGTCCACCTCCGGCGTGATCACGGGGATCCCCGCCGCCGAGAGCTCGCTCACGCGCCCGCCCACCACCGTGTGCACGAGGTCGATGTCGTGGATCATGAGGTCCAGCACCACCGGCACGTCCGAGCCGCGCGGATTGAACGGCGCGAGGCGGTTGATCTCCACGAAGCCGGGGTGGTCGAGGTAGGGCAGCGCCGCCCGCACGGCACGATTGAAGCGCTCCACGTGCCCGGTCTGGATGATCACCCCCGCCGCCTTCCCCGCGGCGAGCATCTCGTCGGCCTGCTGGATCGTGGCGGCGATCGGCTTCTCGATGAGCGCGTGCTTCCCCGCGGTGAGCGCGCGCATCGCGACCTCGTGATGCGCCGGCGTCGGCACGACGATCGTCACCGCCTCGGCCGCCGCGAGCAGCGCGTCGAGCGAATCGAACGCGCGCACGCCGAGCTCCTTGGCCACCTGCGCGCGGCGCTCCGGGCGCGCCTCGAAGAAGCCCACCAGCTCCGCGCCGGCGATGTCACGGAAGAGCCGCACGTGGTGGTAGCCCAACCCACCGGCGCCGATGACGCCGACCTTGAGCTTCCCGCTCACATCACCACGCCGCGGCCGCTCGCGCCCACGAATTCCAAGAAGTGCTTCACCTCGGGGAACATCTGCAGCTCGTGCTCCGCGCGCTCCTTCGCCTGCGACACGTTCAGCTCGGAGCGGAAGAAGAGCCGGTAGGCGCGCTTGAGCTCGTGCACCACGTCCGGCTGGAAGCCGTTGCGCTGCAGCCCCACGGTGTTGAGGCCGTACAGCTTGATCGGGTTCCCGACCGCCTTGAGATACGGCGGCACGTCCTTCGGCACGCGCGAGTGCCCGCCGATGAAGCTGTAGCCGCCGATCTTCACGAACTGATGCACCGCCACGAGCCCGGAGATGATGCAGCGGTCCTCGATCGTGATGTGTCCCGCGAACTGGCTCCCATTGGAGATGATCACGTGGTCCCCCACGTGGCAGTCGTGCGCGAGATGCACGTACGTCATGATGAAGCAGTTCTTGCCGACGGTGGTCTTCATCGACTCGGTCGTGCCGCGGTTGATCGTGGCGAACTCGCGGATCACGGTGCCGTCGCCGATCTCGACGGTGGTCGGCTCCCCCTTGTACTTGAGGTCCTGCGGATCGCCCCCGAGTACGGAGCCGGTGCCCACCTTCACGCCGTTCCCCAGCGTCACGTAGCGCTCGAGCGTCGCGCGCGGCGCGATCACGCAGCCGTCGCCGAGCGTGCAGTTGGGGCCGATGATCGCGAACGCGCCGATCTCCACGTCCGCGCCGAGCCGGGCGTCCTTCGAGACCAACGCCGTGGGGTGGATGGTCGCGCTCACTTGTCCATCACCATCGCGCTCATGTCCGCCTCGCACACCACCTCCCCGTCCACTTTCGCGAGGCCACGCATCCGCGCGATCCGCGCGCGCACCTGCAGCAGCTCGAGCTCGAAGCGCAGCTGGTCGCCGGGCTTCACCGGCTTGCGCCATTTCACGTTGTCGAGCGACGTGAAGTAGACCACCTTGTTCTGCGGATCGGTCAGCGAGCCCATGAGGAGCATGCCTCCCACCTGCGCCATGGCCTCGATGATGAGCACTCCGGGCATGATCGGATGCCCCGGGAAGTGCCCTTGGAAGAACGGCTCGTTGATCGTGACGTTCTTGATGCCGACGACGTGCTTGTCCCCCTGCTCCAGGATCCGGTCCACGAGCAGGAACGGATACCGGTGGGGCAGCACCTTCATGATCTCCTCGATCCCGAGCATCCGCGTCTCCTTCGCGGCATGGTTGACCAGCTCTCGCACCAGCGCCACCGTCCCGCGATGGCTCGGCTTGAACGCGACCAGCCGCGCGCGCACGCGCCGCCCAGCGAGCGCCAGATCGCCCACCAAGTCCAGCGCCTTGTGCCGCACGAACTCGTCGGGCCATCGCAGCGTCGAGTCCACCGGCCCCGTCGCGTCGAGCACCACCGCGTTCTCCGTGGAGGCGCCCTGGATGAGCCCCATCCGGCGCAGCGCCTCCACCTCGTGCAGGAAGCCGAACGTCCGCGCCCCCGCGAGCTCGCGCGCGAACGTCTCCTCGGTGACCGCCAGCTTCAGCACCTGCTTCCCGATCATCGGATGCGGGAAGTCGATCGTGACCTCCAGTGAGAGCGCCTCCGCCGGATGCGCCTCGTAGCGCGACTCGCCGTCGGTCACGACCACGGGCGCGCGCACGCGGAGATACTGCACCGCGCCATCCTGCTCGGCAATCCCCGCGCGTTCGAGCGCCTCGACGAAGGGGAGCGCGCTCCCGTCGAGCACCGGCGGCTCGGGGGCGTCCATCTCGATCAGCAGATCGTCGAGCTCGCGCGCCGCCACCGCCGCGAGCACGTGCTCCACGGTGTGCAGCGCGCGCTCCCCCTCGCCGATCTGTGTGCGGCGCTCCACCTGCACCGCCTCGTCCACGCGCGCCCGCACCTCCGGCGCCCCCGCGAGGTCGATGCGCTTGAAGATGACCCCCTTCCCCGGCGCCCCGGGCTTGAACGTGAGGCGGCAGCGCTGCCCCAGATGGAGGCCGATCCCCTCGAGCGCCGCGCTCGCGGCGACGGTGCGCCGGCGCTCGCGCGCGCTCACGACCCGCGCTTCCCGACGAGCCGCTCGAGCTCCTTCACGATCTTGGCGAGCCGCGCGAGCGCGGCCTGGCCCACCAACGTCTCGCGATGCGGACGCGCCAGCGTCCCCGACCACGTCTCCCCCGCCGGCACGTCGCTCGACACCCCCGACTGCCCCGCGATGCGCGCCCCCGCGCCGATCGTGAGATGTCCGCCCACCCCCACCTGCCCGCCCAGCACGGCGCCGTCGCCAAGCGTGGTCGAGCCGGAGATCCCCACCTGCGCCGCGATGAGACACAGCTTGCCGAGATGCACGTTGTGCGCGATGTGCACGAGGTTGTCCAGCTTGGAGCCCGCGCCGATCACGGTGTCGTCGATGCTCCCGCGGTCGATCGCGCTGTTCGCGCCGATCTCCACATCATCCTCGATGAGGCAGCGCCCTACGTGCGGGATCTTCTGGTGCGCGCCGTCGGCGTACACGTAGCCGAAGCCGTCCGACCCCACGCGCACCCCAGCGTGCAGACGCACGCGCTTGCCGACGATGGTCCCGGGGTACACCGTGACGTGCGAGACGAGCTCGCTCTCGTCTCCGATGCGCACGCCGCGCCCCACTTCGCAGTGCGCGCCGATCGTCACGCGGTCGCCGAGCACCGCTCCCTCACCGATGACGGCGTACGGGCCGACCGCGATGTCGCGCCCGAGCTGCGCGCCGCGCCCGATGAGGGCCGTCGCGTGCACCCCCGGCGCCGCCGGCGTGCTCGCGTAGAGCGCCGGGAGCACCTTCAGCATCGCTTCCGGAGGCCGCTCGACGATCACGCGGCACGGCGGGCCCTCGCTCTCCGCGAACTCCGGCGCGACGAGCACGACCCCCGCGCGCGTGGTGCGGAAGTCGGACAAGTACGCGGCGCTGCTCAAGAAGCTGATCTCCTCCGCCCCCGCGCGGCCGAGCGGGGCCACGGCGCGCACCGACACCGCGCCGTCGCCACGCAGCGTCCCGCCCACGCGACGGGCGACCTCCGCCGCGGTCAGCGCGAGCGGGCCGTGCCGGCTCTCGCCGGCCGGAGACGGGCGAGCCGTCAAACGCCTCGCGACGCCGGGGGCCGCGACACGCCGGTGGGCTTCGCCACCGGTGCGGGCGCCGGCTTCAGCGGCGTCGCGGGAACGCTCGGCTTCGGCAGCCCCTTGGCCGGGCCTGCCTCCTTGAGCTTCGCGATCACCTTGTCGGTGAGGTCGAGCGTCGTGTCCATGGCGACCACCACCCCCGACTGGCTCCCCGCGTCGAAGACCGCGGCGTAGCCCCCTTCGAGACGCATCTGCTCGATCACGCCGCGGATCTGTTCCATGATCGGCTGGATGAGATCGGCCTGGTGCTGCGTGGCGCGCGCCTCGAGCGTCGTGGCGCGCTGCTGGAACTCCTGCTGCTTGGCGCGGATGGACGCCTCGCGCGACGTCTTCTGCGCGGCGGTGAGGGTCCCCTGCACCGACTGGTAGGCTTGGATGAGCGCGGTGAGCGAATCGCTCATCCGCTGTTCCTGCGCCTTCACCCCCTCGGTCTCGGTCTCGATCGTCTGCTGCGCATCCGCGAATCCCGGGGCCTGCGGGAGCAGCTTCTGCGAGTTCACGAACGCGATCTTGAGAGGCGCCTGCGCGGCGCCGGCGGCGGCGAGGAGGGTGATCGCGCACGCTGCGAGCGCGACGCGGATGCTGGTGGTCATGCGGACTCCGGGTGGGTTATTGGAAGATGTTCCCGAGACGGAAATGCAACTGCCATGCAGGGTTGGGCTGCCGGTCGAACCCGTAAGCATAATCGAGGCCGAGGGGACCCAGCGGGGTCACGATCGACACCCCGACGCCGGCGCCGCGGAAGAGCCGCGTCGGATCGAAGTCGCGCGGCAGCGCATAGACGTTGCCGGCGTCGTAGAACAGGTCGCTGTAGACCATCGAGCTCCAGCGCAGACCGACCTGCGCCGTCATCGAGAAGAAGGACGAACCGAACGACGTGATCTGCGCCGTACTCGCGCTGTTGGGCGCGTAGCCGTGCGGCGTGATCGAGAACGACGGATAACCGCGGAGCATCTCGCCGTACTGCGTGCCGCCCATCGTGAAGAGCTGCGAGTAGAAGAACGAGCCCGTGTTGCCGAACACGAAGCCGCTGCGCGCCGACAGTCCGAGTACGATCTTGATGGGCTGGTCGTTGGGCGATCCGCCGCCGATCGTGCCGAGCGTGTTCCAGTTCTGGAGCTCCGCGGTGACGCGCTCGAAATCCGCGTTGCCCCCCAGCGGTCCGCCGTTGAACTGCACGCCGATCGTGCGGAGCGAGCCCCCCGACGGGAAGGGCTGGTCGATCCGGTTGTCGTGCGTGATGCTCACGCCGATCGTCGAGCGGAAGTTCTTCCCCGTGTTGATCGACGTGTCGCGCGTGGCGACGCCGCCGGAGAAGGTCACGGCCTCCGCGCCGTACGAGAGGAAGAGCCGCGTGAAGGGCGATCCCCACACCGGGAAGCCGAGCTGGAACGATCCGCCGGTGCGCACGCTCGTGCCGAGGTCGGCCACGATGTACTGCGTGCGCGTGTGGTACGCCGCCACGCTGGCCGAGATCCGCGTGTGCTCGAACGACGGATCCGTGTAGGTGAGCTGGAAGTCGTTGTTGTAGCGCCCGAACTGCCACTGGAGCGATCCCTTCTTGCAGGTGCCGAACAGGTTGGGCTGGTCGAGGCCGATGAAGCCGCCGACGCCCGTCCCCTGGCCCACCGACGCGCCGAAGTTGATCGTCCCCGTCTTCTTCTCCTTCACCTTGAAGGTGATGTCCACGTCGCCCTGGTCGTTCGCGGGCTTCGTGTCGGGGATCGGGAGCGGGGACTCGAAGAACCCCATGTTCTGCAGGTTCTGGTAGCTGCGCAGGAGGCGGTCCTGGTTGAACACGTCGCCCGGCAGAAGCACGAGCTGCTCGCGGATGCACGCCTCGTTCGTGTAGTCGTTGCCGACGATGTCGATGCGATTGATCGTGGCGGGCGTGCGCTCGTTGATCTCCCAGCGGAGGTTCGCGTAGTGCACGGAATCCTTGTGCACCACGCGGTCGATCACCGCGTTGATCTGCGCGTAGATGTAGCCGTTGTTGCTGTAGAGCTGGTGGAGCTGGGTCGTCGCGTCGTCCCACTTGCTCTGGTTGAACGCGGTGGGATCGACGTGCTCCCCCTTCACGAGGTTGAGCATCGCCTGCGTGAACGACGGTCCCTGCCCCGTGAACGGGTAGTAGGCGCGGATCTCGTCGGTGGAGAAATGCCGGTTGCCGAGGATCTCGAAGGTGCCCACGTGGTACTCGGGGCCCTCGATGATCGGGATCTTGATGATCGCCTTGCCGGCCTCGGGATCGATGAGGAGGCTGTCGCGCAGCACTTGGAGGTCGATGTAGCCGCGGTCATGATACCCGTTCTGCAGCTTCTCGCCGACGTCCTTGGCCAGCTTCTCCTCGTCGAATTCGCCGGTCTGCCAGAAGAAGAACCCTTCCTTCTTGGTCTGGAACCAGCTCATGATCTCCGCCGTCGGGATCGCCTTGTTGCCCACGATCACCACGTCGGAGATCGCGAGGCGCCGCCCCTCGGTGATCGCGAAGGTGAGCTTGATGTGCGCGTCGGCCAACACGGAATCGACCTTCACCCTCGCCAGGTAATAGCCCTTGTCGCGGTAGACGCTGTCGATCGACGTGACCGCGCGCGCCACGAGCGCGGGGTCCACCGGGCGCCCCACCGGGAGCTCGATGCGCGCGCGGATGGTCCCCTGCGAGACGATGCTCGTGCCCGTGACGGTGACCGACGTGAGGAGCGGACGCTCGACGAGCGTCACGTGCAGGATCGACTTGCTGGTGGCCTGGTTGACCTCGCACTTCACCTGCACGTCGTCGTAGTTCCCCGTCGCGAACAGATTGCGGATCGCGCGCTGTACGGTCCGGTAGTTCAGCGTATCGCCGGGCCGGATCCCCGCATCCGAGCGCACGACACTGAGCGGGATACGGTGGTTCCCCGTCACGACGACGGAGTCTGGGATCGCACAGGGAGGCAACGCCTGCGCCCGGGCAGCGACCGACCAGGCGGCAAGGAGGAGGAAAGGGAGGAAAACCCGAGGCATCTTTGAAAGATACACGCGAAACGGCCGAATGGCCCCCGCAGGGGTCACTCGGCCGTTCCGCTATGGGGAGACGGGACCGCTAGGCGGTGCGGGTCAGGACGCGGAACTCGAGCTTGCCGCCGTCGGCGGCCACATCCACTTCCACCTCGTCGCCGCGCGCGAACTCGGCCACCAGGATCTTCTCGGACAGCGGGTCCTCGATGTACTTCTGGATCGCGCGCTTCAGGGGGCGCGCGCCGAAGTGCTCATCGTAGCCGTGCGCCGTGAGGAAATCGCTCGCCGCATCGGTGAGCTTGAGGCTGATCTCCTCTTCCGAGAGCCGGCGCTGCGTCTCGCGGAGAAGGATCGCGACGATCTGCGCGATGTGCTCCTTCGCGAGCGGGTGGAACACGATGGTGTCATCCAGCCGGTTCAGGAACTCGGGGTTGAACACCTTCTGGATCTCGTCCTTCACCTTCTCCTGGATGCGCTCGAAGGTCTGCTTGTCGTCGGGAGTGGCGAAGCCGAGAGCCTTCCCCTTCGTGATGTCGCGCGCGCCCACGTTGGACGTCATGATCACGACCGTGTTCTTGAAGTCGATCACGCGGCCGTAGTTGTCCGTGAGGTGCCCTTCGTCGAGCACCTGGAGGAGGATGTTGAACACATCGGGGTGCGCCTTCTCGATCTCGTCGAGGAGCACCACGCTGTACGGCTTGCGGCGCACGGCCTTGGTGAGCGTGCCTGAGTCCTCGTAGCCGACGTAGCCGGGGGGCGCGCCGATGAGCCGCGACACGGAGAACTTCTCCATGTACTCGCTCATGTCGACGCGGATCAGCGCGGACGGATCGGCGAACAGGAACTTGGCGAGCGCGCGCGCGAGTTCCGTCTTCCCGACCCCGGTGGGGCCGGAGAAGATGAACGAGCCGATGGGACGGTGCGGATCCTTCAGCCCCGCGCGGCTGCGGCGGATCGAGCGGCTCAGCGCCTTGATCGCCTCATCCTGGCCGACCACCGACGCGTGTAGCTCCTCTTCCATGCGCATGAGCCGCGCGCTCTCCGCTTCCTGCAGGCGCGTGACGGGGATGCCCGTCCAGCGGCTGACGATGAAGGCGATCTCCTCCTCGCCCAGCACGGGGCGGAAGGACTGGCGGCGCTTCTCCCACTCGTCCTGCTGCTTGCGGATCTCCCCTTGCAGCTCGCGCTCGCGGTCGCGCAGCGCGGCGGCCTTCTCGAAGTTCTGGTCGCGCACGGCGGCTTCCTTCTCGCCGTTCACGCCCTCGAGCTTGGCCTTGAGCTCCGCGACTTCGGGCGGCGGCGCCTGCGCGGCGAGCCGCGCGCGCGCCCCGGCCTCGTCGATCACGTCGATCGCCTTGTCGGGGAGGAACCGGTCGGTGATGTAGCGCTCGGAGAGCTTGGAGGCGGTGACGAGCGTGGAGTCGGGGATCGTCACGTGGTGATGATCCTCGTACTTCTTCCGCAGGCCGCGCAGGATCTCCACGGTCTCATCCACCGACGGCGGGTCCACGATCACGGTCTGGAAGCGGCGCTCGAGCGCGCCGTCCTTCTCGATGTACTTGCGGTACTCATTCAGCGTGGACGCGCCGACGCACTGGAGCTCGCCGCGCGCGAGCGCGGGCTTGAGCATGTTGCTCGCGTCGATCGCCCCTTCCGCCGCGCCGGCGCCCACGAGCGTGTGCAGCTCGTCGATGAACAGGATCACGTTCTTGTTCTGCGCGATCTCGTTCATCACCGCCTTGAGGCGCTCCTCGAACTGGCCGCGGTACTTCGTGCCCGCGATCACCGCCGCCATGTCGAGCGCGAGCACGCGGTTCTCCCGCAGCGACTCCGGGCACTCGCCGGTGGCGATGAGCTGCGCGAGCCCCTCGACGATGGCCGTCTTGCCGACGCCCGGCTCGCCGATGAGCACCGGATTGTTCTTCTTGCGGCGCGTGAGCACCTCCATCACGCGCTCGATCTCCTTCGCGCGGCCGATGGTCGGGTCGAGCTGGCCTTCGGCCGCCAGCATCGTGAGGTCGCGGCAGAAGTGGTCGAGCGCGGGGGTCTTGGACTTCTTCTCCCCCTTCTGCGCCGGCGCCGCAGGCGGCGAGCCCGGCTGCGTCGCGGCGCCACTCGGCGCGGCCTCGGTGCCGAGCAGGCGCAGCGTTTCCGCGCGCGCGGCGTCGAGGTTCACCCCGGTCTCGGTGAGCACCTGCGCGGCGATCCCCTTCTCCTCGCGCAGGAGGCCGAGCAGGAGGTGCTCGGTGCCCACGTAGCTGTGGTTGAGCTCGCGCGCTTCGCTCATGGCGAGCTCGAGCACCTTCTTGGCGCGCGTGGTATACGGGAGATCGGGGCCGGTGGCCTGCGCCGCCTTCCCCTTCTTGACCGTCTCCTCGATCTTCTGCTGGATCTCGTCGAGGTCCACGCTGAGGTTCTGCAGAACGGCGGCGGCGACGCCCTCGCCCTCGCGGATGAGTCCAAGGAGGATGTGCTCCGTCCCCACGTACTCGTGGTGGAGCCGCGCGGCTTCTTCCCGCGCCATCGCCAGGACCTTTCGAACCCGTTCCGTGAAGTTGTAGCCGTTCATAAGCCTCTCGATGCCGGGCGCCCGACCACGGCTACCCGTGAGTCCCTGCTTCGTCGGCCAGCGCCTGCCGCACGAACTTCGCGCGGGCGATGTTGCTCTCGCTCTCCGAGAGCGCGCGCCCCTCGCGCTGCGCCAGGTGTGCCGACTGCGAGAAGATCAGGAGCTTGTTGAGCGTGTATACACTCAGCCCGGGGACCAGTTTCAATCCCACGGCAAGACGGACGCCGCTCAGATAATTCATCGCTTCTTCGAAGCTCAGGCTGCGCGCATAGCGCAACGTGCCGTACGCCCGCCAGAGCTTGTCTTCCATAATATAACCTGCGTCCCGCAACAGCACACGTCTCGCGTCCTCTTCGCGCTTGACGACCGTGCCGATCACGTAGAGCAGCTGCTCGATGATCTCGTCCTCGCTGCGCCCGAGCGTCGTCTGGTTCGAGATCTGGAAGAAGTTCCCCACCACCTCGCTCCCCTCGCCGTACAGCCCGCGATAGGTGAGGCCGAGCTGCTGCAGCCCGGTGAGCGTCTTCGCGATCTCCTTCGTCAGCACCAGCCCCGGCAAGTGCATCAGCACCGACGCCCGCATGCCGGTGCCCGTGTTCGTCGGACAGCTCGTGAGGAAGCCGAACTCCTGGTGGAACGCGTACGGCACGCGCGTGCCCAGCTCCGCGTCCAGCTGCTGGATCGCCTCGTACGCGCTCGTCAGATCGAAGCCCGAGCGCAGCGTCTGCAGCCGCAGGTGATCCTCCTCATTCACCATGACGCCTGTACCGTCGCCAAGGAACACCGCCGCCCCGCTCCGCATGGGGTGCTGGGGGTCCAACCCGGCCAGTTCCCGGCTCACCAAGTGGCGCTCGTGCAGGAGCATCCGCTCCTCCGGCGGGAGCTCGTCCACGCGCACCATCACGTTCTGGCGGAGGGCCGGCGCCGACTGCACCGCGTCGCGCACCTTCGCGAGGATGCGCAGGCGCTCCCCCTCGCGCGCGCGGCTCGGGAAGGCGAAGCCCTCCAGATTGCGCGCGAGCCGGATGCGCGTGCTCAGCACCGTGCCGGCGTACTCGCCGCTCGCGTCGAGCCACGACACGCCGCCGTCGGGGAGGAGCGAGAGGTCGAGCGTCATTCGATCACCCGGATCTGGTCGCGGAGCTTGGCCGCCTCCTCGAACTGTTCCTGGTCGATCGCGCGCTTGAGCCGGTCGCGCAGCTCCGCGAGCACGGTCGCCCCCTCCGAGACGGCTTCCACCGGTGGCACGTACTGCTTCCCCTGGTGGCGCGAGTTGCCGTGCACGCGCCGCAGCAGGTCGCGCAGGTTCGTCTCGAACGCGCCGTAGCAGTACGCGCATCCCAGGCGCCCGGTGTTCTTGAAGTCGCGCAGCGTCCCCTGGCAGAACGCGCACCGCGTCGTGTCCGCCTCGCTCGCGGGGAGCGCCTTCTGCTGCACCGCGAGGATGAAGTCGGTGAGCGGCTGCTTCGGCACCGAGAGCTGGGTCTCGATCCCGCGCTCGGCGGCGCACTTCTCGCACAGGTTGAGCTGCTTCACCGGCGGCTCGGTCACCTGCGTCACCTGGATGACGGCATCGAATTCACGGCAGACGTCGCAGAGCATCAGGCGAGCACCTCCCGCCCCGCCCCCGCCGCGAGGCGCCCGTCCTCGAGCACCAGCACGCGGTCCGCGCGCGACGCGAGCGAGCGGTTGTGCGTGACCACGACCATCGCGACCCCGAGCTCGCGCACCAGGCGCAGCAGCTCGTCGTGCAGCCGCTCCGCGTTCGCGTGATCGAGGTTCCCCGACGGCTCGTCGGCCAGCACCACCGCCGGATCGAGCGCGAGCGCGCGCGCCACCGCCGTGCGCTGCTGCTCGCCCCCCGACAGTTCCCCGGGGCGGTGCTGCATGCGCTCCGCGAGCGAGAGCCGCTGCAGCAGCTCCACCGCGCGCGCGCGCGCGGCGTCGATGGTCCACCCCGCGATGCGCAGCGGGATCATCACGTTCTCCATCGCCGAGAACTCGCGTAGCAAGTGGTGGAACTGGAAGACGAATCCCACGCGCCGGTTGCGCAGCTCGGCGAGCGCCTCGTCGCTCCGCCCCTCGAGCGCCTCCCCTCCCAGCCGTACGGTGCCGCGCGTCGGCCGGTCCAGCGCGCCGAGCAGGTTGAGGAGCGTGCTCTTCCCCGCGCCGCTCGCCCCCACGATCGCCACGAGCTCCCCGGCGCGCACATCGAGCGACACGCCGTCGAGCACGTCCACGCGCCCGCCGTCGCCGCCGGTGAACGATTTCGCCAGGTCTCGTGCCTCGATCGCGTTCATTCGTGCCGGATCGCCTCCACCGGGTAGAGCTTCCCTGCCTGGCTCGCCGGGTACAGCGTCGCGAGCGCCGCGATCCCCATGCTCGCGAGCACGATCCACGCCACGTCGAGCGGCAGGATCCGCACCGGCAGGTGATCGATGAAATATACCTGCGCGTCGAGCCGGAAGAGCTCGAGCCGGTCGATCGCTTGGCCGATCGCGATGCCGAGCACCGTGCCGATCGCGGTGCCCACGAACCCGATCACCATCCCCTGCGCGAAGAAGATCCGCCGCACCCCGCGCGAGGTGAGGCCCAGCGCCTTCAGGATCCCGATCTCCTTCGCCTTGTCCTTCACGACCATGGTCAGCGTGCTCACGATGTTGAACGCCGCGACGATCACGATCAGCAGCACGATCACCCGCATCCCCAGCCGTTCGAGCGTGAGCGCCTGATAGAGCTGCGCGTTCGCCTCCTGCCAGTCCTGCACGCGGTACGGGAAGCCGAGCTTCTCGCCGAGCTTCCCCGCCAGCTGCGGCGCCAGGTCGCGCGTGGTCGTGCGCGCCTCCAGTCCGGTCACCGCATCGCCCAGCGCGGCGAACTCCTGCGCCACGTCGAGCGCCATGTACACGTACGCGTTGTCGTACTCGTACATCCCTGTACGGAAGACGCCCGTCACCTCGAAGCGGTACACGCGCGGGACGATCCCGCCGATCGCGGGATTGAACTTGAGTCCCGATGCGGGGACGAGCGTGATCGTGTCGCCCGGGTACAGATTGAGCCGCTCGGCGAGGCGGCGCCCGAGCACCACGCCGCGGTCCTGCCCGTCCGACGACGCGAAGCGGAAATCCCCCTGGATCGCGTACTGCCGGATGTCCGTCACCGGCTGGAGCACCTTGATCGCCGGCTCGATCCCCGCCACGTACACGCCTTCCGCGTAGTCGTGCCCCGAGGTCGCGAGCCCCTGGGTGAGCACGAAGGGCGCCGCGGCGACGATGCCCGGCTCGTGCTCGACCGTGTCGAGCGCTCCCTTCCAGTGATCGAGCCGCAGGTTCTCGCCGAAGCTGAGCACGCGCAGGTCGGGGCTCCCCACGAGGATCTTCTCGCGGAGCTCCGACTGCATCCCCGTCATCACGCCGTTGATCACGATCAGCGCGCTCACGCCCACCACCACGCCGCCGATCGCGATCACGGAGATGAACGAGAAGAGCCGCGATGTGCCGCGGCTCCTCAGGTACCGCCACGCGATCGCCAGCTCGAGCCGCGTCATTCGGGGCGCAGCGTCGGGAAGAGGATCACGTCGCGGATGCTCGCCGTGTCGGTGAGGTACATGAACAGCCGGTCGATGCCGATGCCGCAGCCGCCCATGGGGGGCATCCCGTACTCCATCGCGCGCAGGTAATCCTCGTCCACGCCGCTCGCCTCGGCGTCGCCGGCCGCGCGCAGCGCGGCCTGCGCCTCGAAGCGCTCGCGCTGGTCGAGGGGATCGTTGAGCTCGCTGAACGCGTTCGCGAGCTCCCGCCCCTTCGCGAAGAGCTCGAAGCGCTCGGTGAGGCGCGCGTCGCCGCGTTTCGGCTTCGCGAGCGGGGAGAGCTCCTTCGGATAGTCGAGCACGAAGGTCGGCGCCTCGAGCTTGCTCTCGACGAGCGCCTGGAAGATCTCGTCGAGGAGCTTGGGGCGCGTCAGCGTCGCGGCCGCATGCACGCCGAGCTTCTCGCCGATGCCCTTGAGCGCCGCGTCGGGGATCGCCAGCGCGTCCTCGCCGAGCGCGGCGTTGAGCGCCGGCACCCACTGCACGCGGGCGAACGGGGCGGCGAGCTCGGGCACGCGCTCGCCGACCACGGGGAGCGCGCGCAGGGTGTCGGCCGCGTGCACGAGGAGCCGCTCCACGAGCGTCATCGTGTCGCCGTAGTCGGCGTACGCCTGGTACCACTCGAGCATCGTGAACTCGGGATTGTGCGTGCGGTCGATCCCCTCGTTGCGGAAGTCGTGCCCGATCTCGTACACCGCGTCGAAGCCGCCGACGATGAGCCGCTTGAGATAGAGCTCGTCCGCGATGCGGAGGTAGAGCGTGGCGTCGAGCGCGTTGTGCTTGGTGACGAAGGGACGCGCCGCCGCGCCGCCGTAGAGCGGCTGCAGCACCGGGGTCTCCACCTCGAGGAATCCGCGCGCGTCCAGGAACGCCCTGAGCGCGCTCACCATCCGCGTGCGCGCCGTGAAGAGCGCGCGCGTCTCGGGGTGCACCGCGAGATCGGCGTACCGCTGGCGGTAGCGCTGCTCGGGATCGGCGAAGCCCGCGTGGCGCACCGCCACGCCGTCCACGATCTCCTCCTTGCCGAACGGGAGCGGCCGGAGCGACTTCGCGAGCATCGTGAACGCCGTCGCGCGCACGGTGACCTCTCCCGTCTTCGTCACGAAGAGCGGGCCCTCCACGCCGATGATGTCGCCGATGTCGAAGGCGTCGAGCAACGCGAAGGTGTCGTCGCCCAGCGCGTCGCGCCGGAAGTAGAGCTGCACGCGCCCGCTCGGATCGGCGAGATGCGCGAAGATGGTCTTCCCGTGCGCGCGCCACGCGACGAGGCGCCCCGCGACGCGCACGGCGGGCCCCTCGGCGCCCGCGGCGAGCGCGGCGCCGGCCGCGACCGCGCCCGCCGCCGTGAGCGTGCGCTCGTAGCGGTAGGCGAACGGCGCGACGCCGCGCGCGAGGAGCTGCTGCAGCTTCTCGCGCCGCGCCTGCAACACGAAGTTGAGGTCGTCGCTCACGCGGCCGCCGTGCTCGCGCCGTGGCGCTTCAGGTACGCCTCGATGAACGGGTCGATCGCGCCATCCATCACCTTCTGCACGTCCGTGAGCTTCAGCTCCGTGCGCTCGTCCTTGACCATCGTGTACGGCTGGAACACGTAGCTGCGGATCTGGTTGCCCCACGAGACGTCCGTCTTCGCGGAATCCACTTCCGCCTTCTTCTTGTTCTGCGCGTCGAGCTCGCGCTGGTAGAGCGCGTTCTTGAGCATCTTCATGGCCGTCGCCTTGTTCTTGAACTGCGACCGCTCCTGCTGGCAGCTCACCACGATCCCCGAAGGGATGTGCGTGAGGCGCACCGCCGAGCTCGTCTTGTTCACGTGCTGCCCGCCGGCTCCCGAGGCGCGGAACACATCCATTTTGACGTCCTCGTCGCGGATCTCGATGTTGATCTCGGTGTCGACCACCGGGTACACGAACACCGACGCGAAGCTCGTGTGCCGGCGCGACTGCGAGTCGAAGGGGGAGATGCGGACGAGACGGTGGACCCCCGTCTCGCCGTGCAGGTACCCGTAGGCGTTCGCCCCGTGGATCTCGAGCATCGCGCCCTTGATCCCCGCCTCCTCTCCCTCGCTCATGTCGAGGATGTCCACGGTGAAGCCGCGCCGCTCCGCCCAGCGCGTGTACATGCGCATGAGCATCGATGCCCAATCCTGCGCCTCGGTGCCCCCCGCGCCGGCGCTGATCTCGACCATCGCGTCGCGATGGTCATCCGCGCCGCGCATGAGCGCCTTGAGCTCGAGCGCCGGGACCTCCTCGTCCAGCTGCGCGAGCTCGCGCTCCACCTCGGCGCCGATCGCCTCGTCGGGCTCCGCGGCCAGGAGCTCCTCCATCTCCAGGAGCGAGCGCACCCGCGCGGAGAGCGTGTCGTACGGCTCGATCCACGACTTCATCGCGTTCGCTTCCTGGATCACCGCGCGCGCCTTCTCCTGGTCGTCCCAGAAGCCGGGCGCGGCCATGCGCGCTTCGCGCTCCGCGAGCGCTACGCGCTTGCCGTCGAGGTCAAAGATACCTCCTTAGCTCGGCGAGCCGCTCGTCGTGACGGCGCAGTCTGCGCGTGCGTTCCGTCTCCGCCATCGATGTGTCCTGAAGAGGTATCGCGCGCCGCGGGCGCGGCGCGTCTCGGTGCGATACCAATATAGGGACGCCGGCCGCTCGCGTGGAGGGGGAGAAGGGCGATAGTGGGAATTGGATGGGTCGCAAGCACATCGGGGCGCGACTCGCGACTGGAAGTCGTGGCGGATCGCGAGTGGAGTGTACGGCGCGAGTCGGACGCCGGGCATGAGAAAGGCGCGAGCTTCGACTCGCGCCTCACACTCCACTTTCCTCTCGCCACGACTTCCAGTCGCGAGTCGCGTCCCAACGTGCCTGCTACCCCTCCAGCTGCCACTCGGGCATCGCCGCGCTAGAAGATCCGCTGCCCCTGTGCGAGGACGTCGTTGAGCGCGTCCTGGAAGTGCGTCGTGCTCTCCGCGAAATCCTTCCCCATCTGGTCCATGTACTCCTCATAGCTCTTCTTGATCTCCTCCCGGAAGGTCTCGCGCAGCGTCCCCGCGCGGAGTCCTTCTTGATGCTTCTCCGGGAAGTACGCGACGATGTCGGACACCAGCGCGCGCGCGAGCCGCTTGGCCTTCTGGTTGGGATCGTTCGCCAGGAAGGGATTGATGGGCGCGCGCGCGCCGCCCGACGGGCGGGGCGACGGCACGGTGGGCCGTTGCGCCGGCGACGGAGCGGGCGCGGCCGGAGCGGGCGCCATCGGCGCGGCGGCCACGGGGCGCGGCGCGGGCTGCGGCAGCGCTTGCGGCGGCGCGGGCATCCGCGGCGGCGCCGCGGGAGGCGGCGCCGGCTGCGGCGGAGCCGCCGGCGGCTGCACCGCCGGGCGCGAGATCACCGGCCGCGGCTGCGTGACGCCCGGCGACGGCATGGCCTGCGGCGGCATGCTGAACGTGGGCGCAGCCTGCGGCGGCGCGGCCGGCTGTGGGCGCGCGGAGAAGATGGGCTGCGACGCCGCGGGCGGCACCGGCGGCGCGGCGGGCATCGGCGCCGGCATGGGTGCGGGCATCGGTGCCGGCGCGCGCGGAGCCGGCGCCGGCGCGGGCATGCGCGGCGCGAAGGCCGGCGGCGCCGGCGCGGGCGCGAGCGTGCCGAACGGACTACGCCCCGGCGCCGCCGGCGCGCCGGCGGTCATCGCCGCGAAGCCCGCCGGCATCGCGGGCGCCGCCGCCGCGGCATCGCCGATCGCGATCACCCCGCCGCACACCGAGCAACGCGCGCGCACCCCGCCCAACGGGATCTTGGCGGGATCCACTCGGAAGATCGAGCCACACTCCGGACAGATCGCGTTCATCGATGTCGCCGTCCCCGCGTGGATGCTCAGCGCTCCGACGCGCCAACCGGCGCGCCGACGATCGGATCATGCCGCCGGTCGACCACGTACACCGAGCCGGGCAGCGTCTTCGCGTAACTCTTCATCTCCGTCGCCAGCTCGCTCACCTGCGCCGGATGCCCGAACGTCCGCCGCTCGTTCGTGACCACGCCGATGGACACCGTCATGAGCGGCACCCGGTGCAGCTGGCCGCGCCGGTCCTTCCCGAAGAAATATCCAGCATGGCGGTCCTGTTCGGAATACTGGCACGGGACCAAGGCGTCGAAGATCGAGACGATCTCCTGGCAGATCTCCGGCGCCGACCGCACGGGCACGATGAAGATGAAGTCATCGCCACCAATGTGTCCCACGAAGCCGTCCTCGGGACAGTACCCGCGCACGACATCGTGCAGGATCTTCGCGAGGATGCGGATCACGCGATCCCCCTCGTAATAGCTGTAGCGGTCGTTGTACTCCTTGAAGTGATCGAGGTCCGCGTAGCACGCCGCGAACTTCTCCCCCGCCGCGAGACGGCGGCCGATCTCCGCCTCGATCTCGGGCGCGCCGGGGAGCCGGGTGCTCGGATGCACGTGCACGTCGCGGTCCGCGCGCCGCAGCATCACGTCCAGGCGCAGCACGGCCTCGTCGTTCGGCGTGTTCGGGATGAGCACTTCGTCCGCGCCCGCCTGGAACGCCGCGGCGAGGGCGGGCCCGCCATCCGCGGCCAGCACGCCCCCGGGCACGACGCCGGTGTACGGATCCCCCTTGAGCCGGCGGCACGCGGCGAGCGACTCCTCCGCCTGCGTGCGCGCATCGAAGAGCGCGACCTCGGGACGCCCGCGCAGCGCCATCGCCATGAGGTCGTCGAGGGAACGCACCGGGATCATCGCGAGCGCGCGCGACTCGAGCCACCCGCGCAGGAACTCGGGCGGCGCCGCCGCGTCGGGCGAGAAGTACACGGCGTGGGGCTGGGCCACGCTAGACGGTCCTCGGGTCAGTGGGCGCCGACCGGAGGCAGACGCCGGAGTGGGATCGAGTGCGGCGGATTGGGCGGATGGCAGTCACAAGACGACTAGAAAAAGTAGAACGCAACCGCGAGCACCGCATAGACCAAGAGGAGGAACGCCCCTTCGAGCCAGTTCGATTCGCCATCCTGCACCACCACCGCCGCGATCCACACCGCGAGCGCCACGCTCACGGACTCGAATGAAGAGAACGCGAGATCCATCGGCCGGCGCAAGAGCACCCCCGAGAACACCAGCACCGGCGCCACGAGGAGCGCCACCTGCACCGACGACCCCAGCGCGATGCCGAGCGCGAGGTCCATGCGGTTCCGCATCGCCATGACGATCGCCGTGCTGTGCTCGGCGGCGTTGCCGATGACCGGCACCAGCACGATGCCGACGAAGAACTCCGAGAGTCCGGTCGCCCGCACGGTCTCCTGCGTGGAGCCCACCAGCAGCTCCGACATCCACGCGAGCCCCGCGCTCACCGCGACGAGCACCGCGATCGTGCGCCGGAGCGACCACGTGGGCGCGTGCTCCCCCTTCGCCACCGCGCCCCCCTCGCCGAACACCGAACGGTGCGTCCCCATCGAGTAGACCAGCGAGAGCGCGTAGCCGAGCACGAGGAGCGCCGCGACGAACTCCGACATCCGCACCGTGAGCCGGTGTTCCGGATCGGGGTGCGCCTCGAGGAAGAGCGACGGCACGACGAGCCCGACGACCGCGATCACGAGGAGGCTCGTGTTCATCCCGGCGAGCTGCCGGCTGAAGCGCTGCTCGCGATACCGGATCCCTCCGGCGAGCTGCGACGCGCCCAGCACGAGGAGGAGATTGCCGAGGATCGAACCCGTGATCGACGCCTTCACGAGGTCGACCATCCCCGCGCGCAGCGCGAGGACGCCGATGATGAGCTCCGCCAGGTTCCCGAGCGACGCGTTGAGCACGCCGCCGGCCACGGGGCCCGCGTGCCCGGCCAGCTCCTCCGTGGCGTCGCCGAGGAGCGCCGCGAGCGGGACGATCGCGAGCGCACTGAGCGCGAACAGCACGGCGGCGGGCACGCGCATCCATCCGGCCACGGCCGCGATGGGCACGAGCGCGAGCAGGAAGCGGAGGCGCCTCACCGTCGCCTCCGCGCGCTCACAGCGGCGCCGCCTCGTCGATCAGCATGATCGGGATGCCGTCGCGCACCGGATAGCGGAGCCGGCACGCATGGCACACGAGCTCCGACTGCGCCTCGCGGTACTCGAGCGCGCCGCGGCACTTCGGACAGACCAACACCTCGAGCAACTGCGGCGGGAGCGGCACTCAATCCTCCGGCGTCGCGTAGCCGAACCGGCGCAACGCCGACGCGTCGCGCCGCCAATCGCGGAGCACCTTCACCCAGAGGTCGAGATAGACCGGGCTCCCCACGAGCGCCTCGATCTTGCGCCGCGCCGCGGTGCCGATCGCGCGGATGCGCCCTCCCTGCGCGCCGATCACGATCGCCTTCTGGCTGTCGCGCTCCACGTAGAGCACGGCTCGAATGTACATCGGGCTGGTGGACTCGCGGAACTCCTCGATCTCGCACGCGACCGCGTAGGGGAGCTCCTCCTCGAGCTGCTCGAAGACCGTCTCGCGCACGAGCTCGGCGGCGAAGAAGCGGAGGGGCTGCGTGGCCAGGTCGTCGCTCGGGAAGTGGAAGGGGGACTCGGGGAGCGCGGCGGCGAGGCGCGCGAGGAGCACGTCGGTCCCTTCTCCGGTGCGCGCGGAGAGGAGCACGGCGTCGGGCACCGCGCGCGCGAGGGCGTCGCGCGCGGCGGGGGCGAGGAGATCGGCCTTGTTCAGGGCGACGATCACGGGCGTGCGCAGCGGCGCGTCGAGCGCCGCCGCCTCGGCGAGCGGCGCGGGAGGGCCCTCGGTCGCGTCCGCGAGGTGCACCACGACGTCGGCGTCCTTGATGGCGCGCACCGCGGTGCCGCGCATGGCGTGGTGCAGCGCGTATTCGGGATCCATGAGTCCGGGGGCATCCACGAAGATCATCTGCACGTCGCCGTCGGTGCGGATGCCGACGACGCGCGTGCGGGTGGATTGCGGCTTGGCGCTCGTGATGCTGAGCGTCTGCCCGACGAGCCGGTTGAGGAGCGTGGACTTCCCGGTGTTGGGGCGGCCGGCGAGGGCGACGAAGCCGGACTTGGTCATGGGGGGGAACGATGAACCCCCCGGGCGCTTGAAGACGCCCGAGGGGTTCGAAGGAATGCCGGCGACGGCCTACTCTCCCGCGCTCTCTCGAGCGGAGTACCATCGGCGCTGTAGGGCTTAACGATCGTGTTCGGGATGGGAACGAGTGTGGCCCCTACGCTCTGGTCGCCAGCGATCATCGTGAAGCTGCGTGATGCTGAGGAACAAACGAGAGTGGTGTAGACCGCGAAATACGAGAATCTGATAGAACGCGTTGCTTGGCGGATGATGATTGATAAGGAGTAGTCAAGCCTCACGGGCGATTAGGACCGCTGCGCTCGAAGCCTGTTGCCAGGCGTCCACGTGCGGCCTATCGACGAGGTAGTCTTCCTCGGCCCTTCAGGGAGCTCGAAGCTCCAGGGAGTGTTCATCTTGGGGGCAGCTTCCCACTTAGATGCATTCAGCGGTTATCTGCGCCAGCCATCGCTACCCGGCGTTGCTCTTGGCAGAGCAGTCGGGACACGAGCGGGCTGTCCGACCCGGTCCTCTCGTACTAGGGTCCGCGCCCCTCAACACTCCAACGCCCACAGCGGATACAGACCGAACTGTCTCACGACGTTCTGAACCCAGCTCATGTACCACTTTAACCGGCGAACAGCCGGACCCTTGGGACCTTCTCCAGCCCCAGGATGTGATAAGCCGACATCGAGGTGCCA
>Ga0335085_10001957_pt1 | contig 40419 bp, 31 predicted proteins | sample Lox_Sample_45_FD_206712 | JGI IMG/M metagenome (GOLD analysis project Ga0335085, IMG submission 206712) | Soil microbial communities from Loxahatchee National Wildlife Refuge, Florida, United States - Lox_Sample_4.5 | ecosystem: Environmental > Terrestrial > Soil > Wetlands | place: USA... | reverse complement strand
AGTCCGGTTCCCGCGGCAAGCAAAGCTCGCGAAGCTCCCGGAACCGCCTTGCCCTTATTCAGCACAACCATATCTTCCGGCGCCAGGTGCTCCAGGCTGTGCCCCCATGCGCCAAGATCATTCATCAGCGCAATCGTCTTCACTCCCAACTCGCTCGAAAGCGAGTCCGCGTCAATAATCCAAGGCAGATTTGTGGCGTGAATCCGATTGTTGATCACCGGCCCTGCAACGCCAAATCCCGCCGCATCCACTTTCCCGCCGTTCAGATGCGGCGCCGCCTGCCGCGTGAATTCCTTGATGATCAGATCAAACTTTGCGAAATCTTTGCTCGCGAAGCGCTGGCGGTACAGCACTTCCAGCTTTCCGTTCTTTTCTGCAAACAGTGCGATATTGCATTTGGTGCCGCCCACGTCGCCCGCAATGATCACTGGTCCTCCCGCAAAAAGGGCCATTAAACCGTTTTAAGGGTTATACCACTGTCTGCCGTCGCGTTCCAGCATTTGGTCGGATTCTCTCGGTCCCCAGGTGCCCGCAGGGTAAAACGGCACCGTTGCGGTCTTCGCCGCGCTCCAGACGTCGAGTATCGGCTCCACCAGCGACCATGCCGCTTCCACCGAATCGCCCCGGTCAAACAGCGTGGCATCCCCGCGCAGGCAGTCGTTCAGCAGCGTCGCATACGCGCTGCGCGACGTCCCTCCAAATCCTTCGCGGTAGCTGAAATTCATGTTCACATTCCCGATGTTCATCTCCGTGCCCGGCTTCTTGGCGCTGAAAGATACCGAGATTCCTTCGTCCGGCTGAATGTTCAGGATCAGCCGGTTGGGTTCGATCTGCCGCTCGCGGAAAACGATGTGCGGCGCGCACCGGAACTGGATCATGATCTCGGTGCTGCGCTTTGCCAGCCGTTTCCCCGTACGCAGATAAAAGGGCACGCCCGCCCATCGCCAGTTGTCGATCAACACCCGCATGGCTACGAAGGTCTCGGTTCGCGAATTCGGATTCACGCCGGGCTCCTCGCGGTAGCCGGCCATCCGCGTACCGTTCAGCGATCCCGGCGCGTACTGTCCGCGCACCACCGACTGCGCCACCATCTCCAGGTTATATGGCCGGATGGACTGCAGAATTTTCAGCTTCTCGTTGCGCACCGCGGTGGCATCAAACGAAGCCGGCGGCTCCACGGCCGTCAGTGATGTCAGTTGCAGCACGTGGCTCTGAATCATGTCGCGCAACGCGCCCGCGGTTTCGTAAAACCCACCGCGCCGCTCTACTCCCAGCGTTTCCGACGCCGTAATCTGTACATGGTCCACGTAATTGCGGTTCCACAGCGGCTCAAAAATCCCGTTTCCAAACCGCAGCACCAGCAGGTTCTGCACCGTATCCTTGCCCAGGTAGTGGTCAATCCGGTAAACCTGCTTTTCTTCGAAGACGTTCAATACAATCTGGTTCAACTCTTTCGCCGAGGCCAGATCCCGCCCGAATGGTTTCTCAATAATAATGCGCACCCAGGAATTGGAATTTGCCGACCGCGCCAGCCCGGCACGCCCCAGCTGTTCGACGATATCCGGATAAACCTCCGGCGGCGTGGACAGATAAAACAGCCGGCTCCCGCCGAGTTTCTTCTCAGCATCCAGCTCCGCCAGTCGCTTGGCCAGTTGCGCAAACGAATTCTGGTCCCCATACTCTCCGGCTATGTAGTAAAGGTTGGAGGCAAATTCATCCCATTTCGCCGGGTCAATGGGGCCCACCTCGGAGATGGTCTTCGCCGCCTCTCCCACCGTGCTCCGAAAGTTCTCATCCGTCATTGGCGTGCGCGCAAATCCGACAATCGCGTACCGCTCGCCCAGCGAGTCGTGCTGCGCCAGGTCAAACATCGCCGGAATCACCTTGCGTTTGGCCAGGTCGCCCGAGGCTCCGAACAGGATAACCGCGCAGGGATCGGCCGTCGTCCCATACATGGAACTCGACCTCTTTTCTTCATCAGCCATGCTTCCTCCGGATACGTTCCGCCGTGGCGCGCTATCCCGGCGCGGTTCTCGACTATACCGCAATCCCCAGGCTTTTCAGTTCCGCCCGTGTTTCCGCTGCGTTCTTATGATGGATCACATGCATCCCCAGTCGCCTCGGGTTTTCCAGATTGAGGGTGCGGTCATCAATGAACACACACTCCTCGGCCGGCCGCTGGGAAACCTCCAGTGCCGTTCGAAAGATATGCTCCTCGGGCTTCCGCGCGTTCAGGTAACAGGAGCTGAAAAACACCTCAAACTCCTTCCGCAAACCGAACGCCTCGATCCGGTAATTGTTCAATTCCCTCGGTTCATTGTTAATAGATGCCACGAAGTAATTTCTGGTACCAGCCACGTCCCGCAAGAGTTGCCGCGCCTCTGGATACTCCTTCGATTGCGCAAACATGAACGCCGTGAATTCTTCCCGGGTGAAAGGCCGGGAACGGTAAAACAAAGTCCGGTCCAGATACTGATCCAAAGTGATCTGTCCGGCATCGAAGGCAGGAAACGACAAGTCGTGCCGCTCCCGGTATTCCTCCCAATCGAGCTGAAACGTCTTGGCGGCTTCCATCCGGGAGTTGTGGTCCCAGCCGTTCGTCAGGATCACTCCGCCGATATCCCAAAATAGGGTCGTCAGGTTTGCCACGATGCGCCTCCGAAAAGCCCTTGAGAGATACCAGAAGAGGGTCCCGGAAGAAAGTTAAAAAAGTCGCATCATGGCCCGACGCGTTTCAGTGCTTGGACCACCACGTTTTGCAAGTCGGACAACCCCTTCGGGCTCGGGGAGTCAAGATGCAGCCGGAGCGTTAGCCCTTTCCGGCTGGTCAGCGCATCAAACTGCCCGAGAGCCAACGCCAAATACAACTGGCCAAATTTGTAATTCGCTCCCGGAACCTTTACATCAAGAGGTATGTCGCCGGTAATCACGAGATGCAATCCTTGCGGCGCCCCTTCCCGGAGAAAGTACCCATAGGTGTCAACGGCACGCGGACCCCAACCCAGCAGAACCGGCAGCCCCAGCTTCTCCCCGATTTGCTCTCGCAAGACGCCAAATAGTCTCTGTGTCTCTTCGTTTTGTTCCAGGAACACAAACAGGCTCACACAGCACGCCGATTCGCGGTGTCGAAAAAACGAGCGTAGGCTCTCGACCAAATTCAACTGCGAGACCTCGTGGCGGGCCCTTCCCTCCATGAATAGCTGAATCGTGCCCTCCCGGACCCTCGCGCGCCGCTCCAGCGTGTCCTTTTGCGGCGAAAAATGGTTGAGCATTTCCGCCGCACGGTTCAACGCCCATCGGGGAGCAGACGGCGCAAATGGATAGACTCCCATTCTCGCGGCTGCCAGGGCCGCGGCAATTTGCCACGCATATGTCTGGCGCACCAGATCAAGCGGGTCCGTCACCGTCATCTGCAGAGAGGGAATGCTGCCAGCCCGCAAGCCGGAGAGGCATCTCTCCATCTCTGCATTCTCCTCTCCGCTCTTTCTGAAAACGACGAAGCTTGACCCTGTGTTGCCCAGATCGTTCGAGCACGGAGAAGTTCTCGTGAATGGGAAAAGCCCTTGCTCTTCCCGTCCGAGGCTTGCACCGACCAAGGGGCACAATCCCGTCGCGAACTCCGCAAGCTCTGGAGAAGCCAGAAAATGGAGAAGGCGCCGGCCACTTTTCGCTGTTGCCGATAGAAACGCGGCCAACTGGCAGACCGGATTTTCTGCAATCGACCCTGCGTCCGCGTATTCCTTCTTCATGTCTCTGCAGACGATTCGCAGCACTTCGGGATCAACTTTTGCGACCCCCAGCAGGAATAAACTCAGAAACAGCACCGAACAATAGGGTGCGAAAATCCCGGGAGGCTGTTTGAGAAGAAAACGGAATTCGTATTCGCGCGCCATCTCCGCCAGATACGAGTTCGGGTCACACGCCGCTACAAAATGTCTTCCGACGGGTTCACAAAGCGCGCTCGCCAGTTAGTTGTGGAAGTAAAGAAAGAGCGAGTGGTCTTCCAAGCTGTAGCCGCTTTTGTTCACGAGAATTATGAACGTCTTTCGGGGTTCCAAACTCGATTCCGCCTTGCGGATTATGCCCGGGTGGCAGCTATCCAATGCCAGGAAATTCATGTTTCCGCCGTCCGGATGAAGGTCCAGAACTGCCTTGCAGAAGTGATGGACCGTCCCGAACGAGATCAGAATTTTGTTCGTCAGTCCTTCCTGCTCCGCTTCCCGATTTTCTCGGAGAGCTTCCGCTGTCAGTTGAGGAAGCCTTTCTGGAATGTGCAAGAATTCCAGGTTCTCGCGCGCATGATCCGGCCCGAATTTGTCGCTTGGCCAAAGCGTCGCGTCGCTCGCCCACAGCCGGCTCAGTAACTGCTCCCGCTCCATTGCCCGGAGCTCCGCCTCATACAACTTTCTTAGATTCTCCCCGAGGTTCTGCTTATCAATGGTCGCCATGTTTGCCTCGCAGCAAACCGGTTCTTGGCGTAACACACGGTCACTTCGATAAACCAGAAAGGAAGGGGATTCGAATGAATAGGAACCAAGATATGCGAGAAGATGCCAGCGGATGCCCCCCATTCACTGGCCCGCACAGCTTAGCCGCGATTTCCTAAACTTGCAACATCCTCCGGGCTGACGGACAATAGCCGTTTCGGGAGGGACCACCATGGCAAATGAATCTTGCGATCCGAAGCCGGTTCCGAGCGAGCCGGTCAAGCCCGGGACGCGCATGGTTCATTGTGTAAAGTTCGGTAAGGAATTGCCGGGCCTCGATCGTGTGCCCTGGAAAGGCGAACTCGGCAAGCGCGTCTACGAAAACGTCTCGAAGGACGCCTGGAAGCTCTGGCTCGAATACTCCAAGATGGTCATGAACGAATACCGCCTCAATCCCATCGATCCCAACTCCCAAAAAATCATGGAAGAACAAATGGAACAGTTCTTCTTCGGCGAAGGCGCGAAACTCCCCGAAGGCTACGTCCCGCCCAAAGCTAAAGGCTGACATTATGTAGCATGGCCTTTAGCCTCTGCTGCCGATGCAGGTTCAACCTATTAATGTCCTTGCGCGACCCTAGACCCTCTTAGTCACCGGATGCTCCACCGGCAATCGCGGCGTAATTGTAAATCTCAACTTCCCATGCGCCGCGCGGAGTGCCGCCTCCACCTCTTCTGGCCTTTCGGCCTTCGCAAACACAAATCCCATATAACTCGATCCCTCCGGCCATTCGGCGATGTAATCATGCAGCCGCGCGGTAATCTCCAGATTCGTAACTCCCGCCACACTCTTCGCCTCTTCCACCCCATCCACTCGTTCCAAAATCCCACTGGCCGGCACAGGAATCATCAGCACCCCAGAACTCGCCCCCTCGCGCAGCGCATCACTTCCCGGCCAGCCCAACGCGTGCCGCAGTAGCAATTCCTCAAGTGCGATCGTCTCGTTCTGGCCGTCCAACCGAAACTGCAGCGCCCGCGCACACAACCCGCCAATCGGCCGTGCCGCCACTTCGATCGGCCACACGCCTTTCTCGTTGATTCGAAACTCTCCGTGCACCGGTCCGTGAATCAATCCCAAAGCCCGCACCGCGTCCGCGAAACACTTCTTCACCGCGTTCTGTTCCGCCTCGCCCATCCGCGAGGGCGTCACATAAATCGTCTCCTCGAAAAACGGCCCCTCGAGAGGATCTGGCTTGTCAAAAATGGCCAGCAGGCGCAGCCCGCCTTCTGTCAGCAAGCCCTCCACCGCAACTTCCCGGCCTGGCAAGTAGCCCTCCACGAGCATGCGATCCAGATTCGGCTCGCGCGTAGCCTGAATCTCCGCGGATTCCAGTAAGTGTCTTAGCCGCGCTGCCCCCGCAAGAAACTCCTTCCGGGTATTCGCGCGAACTACCCCCTGGCTCGCCGAAAGCGAATGCGGTTTCAGCACGCATGGGTAGGAAATATCGAGGAGCGATGGCTCGGGAGTTGGTTGCAGCATCACGCTGCGAAACCAGGGCACCGGCAGCCCGGCATAGCGGAACGCCTCCCGCATCCGCAATTTGCTTCGGCACGCCTCAATACTCGGCGGGTGATTATGCAGGACACCCAATCCACGCGCCGCGTACGCTGCCGCCAGTGTCGGCCGGTCGCCCAACGCCAGAACTCCGTGCACTCGGCGGCCTTCCTGCGCCTTCATCACCGCATGTGCCGCCTCTTCCGGCGCTTCAAAATGCACCGGCAACGCGCGGTCGTGCCACGGATCGTCCAGTCGGTGGCAGCGCTCCGTCACGAATGCAAGCTCCACGCCAAGCTTCTTCGCCGCCTCGTCAAAAGCCCGCGTCTGATAGCCGAGCTTCATTGCAAAGATCAGGATTCTGGGCCGTGTTTCTTGCAAGTCCATTCCGTAACTCTCAGAGGAAAGTTTCCGCCTGTCTCACCGCATCCTTTACTTTTTGGATCGGAACCAACTGGTCCCGCGTCGGCTCCGCTCAACAGTACCAGGGCTCATTCAGATGCGGCACGCCCGCCCCGCTGCTCGCTTTGGCGGAGCCTCCTTCCGGGATGCTTCGTCCTGCCGCACGATTGGCCGCGCTCCAGATCTTTTCGAATATTGCGGTCCGGCTTTCCTTCGCCTTCTCCCCGGCGGCAGCGATATCCTGCAACTCCTCGCACAACCGGTCGATCTCGGGATTATCATGCTGCCACGGATACGCGAGCGCTTTTTTGTCCAAGGCTCCCACTTGCCCGCGCATTTCTTCCAATTCCAGCAATCGCGATCCCGCCGTGACGAGTAGCCGGATTGCCAGTTGGATCGGCGCCACCGCTGTTACCAGTTGCAGGCGCCCCAATTGCTCCAGCAAATCGAGGTAATTCTCAAAGGTCGTCCACGGCGTGAACGGCACGAATGTCGGCTGCAGCGTGATCCCCACACGCCGGCATGCTTCCACCACCGCAAAAAAATCCGCCCGCGTATGTCCCTTTTTCAATTTATTCAGAATCCGGTCATCCAGCGATTCCACGGCCGAAATGATAAACAGGCACCCGGTCTCCCGCAAAGTCTTCAGCAACTCTGCGTTCTCCTCCAAGTGCTCCACTTTAATGGTCACATCGTATGTGAGCTCCGGAAACTCACGGTGCAGGGCCTCCACCAGCGGCATCGCGTGGCCCACGCCATTGAAAAAATCAGGATCCCCAAACGTGATGTGCTGCGCGCCCTCTTGCACCTGCTGCCGCACATCCGCCAGCACCACTTCGCGGTCCACAATCCGGAACACGCCGTCATACACCGGCACAATCGGGCAATGTCGGCACACATGCTTGCACCCGCGCGAGGCCTCCGTATAGCCCACCAATCGGTGTGCTCCCTCAGGCATCACCAGATGCGCGTAATTTTTCAGTCCAGGCAGGTCCGAACGGTCTGGTGTCACGAACTTCAGCCGTGCCAGTGAAATTTTCGAATCGAGCGGATGAATCTGCGGAAACGCAGACAATCCGGAAAGATGCTCGGCCAAATCCACCAGTGCCTGCTCAAATTCTCCGCCAAACATGCTCTCAATCCCGTGCGCCCGCAAACTCTCCGCTGCCAGCGGTGCATACAACCCGTATGCGCACAAGTGCGCACGTGGATTGCTCGACCGGATGGGTTCCAGAAGCTCCAATGTCAGCCGCGTCGCCGTATGCATCGGCACATAAAACGCAATCAGCCGCGCTTCCCTCACCGCCGGCTCGCTCAGCGCCTGCCGCGACAAATCCAGGCAGCTCACCTCGTGCCCGCGCTTCCGCAACCACGCCGCCGGCGAAGCCAGCCCGAACGGCTGCCTCCCCAATTCATACGTCGAGATCAGCAGGATCTTCACGACGCCTCATTATAGCGTCTCTGTCCCAACCCGCGATTTCGGTTATCATAGAAGGCTCAAGCCTTCAGGAAAGGACCGCCGGTATGCCGATCTCCGCAGCCAATTCCTTCAGTACGCGTGACAAACTAAACGTTGGCGCGCAATCGTTCGAAATCCATCGCCTCGAAACTCTCGAGGAGCACGGCGTCGCCCAACTCGAAAAGCTTCCCTTCTCGCTGCGAATCCTCCTCGAAAATCTCTTGCGCTGCGAAGATGGCCGCTTCGTCCGCAAAGACGACATCGCTGCTCTCGCCAAATGGACCCCCAATGGCCCGCAAAAAGAAATCGCCTTCATGCCCGCCCGCGTGCTTTTGCAGGACTTCACCGGCGTCCCCGCCGTGGTGGATCTCGCCGCCATGCGCGAAGCCGTTCAAAAAATGGGCGGCAATCCCAAGCGCATCAATCCCCTCTTCCCTGCTGAACTCGTGATCGATCACTCCGTACAGGTCGATCAATTCGGTTCCGCCAGCGCTTTCGGCCTCAACGCCGAACTCGAATTCCAGCGCAACGTCGAACGCTACGCCTTCCTGCGTTGGGGCCAGAAAGCCTTCCGCAATTTCAAGGTCGTCCCACCCGACACCGGTATCTGCCACCAGGTGAACATCGAATATCTCGCGCGCGTCGTCTGCGTCATGCCCAACGGGAATCAGCTCGAGGCCTATCCCGATTCCCTGGTCGGCACCGATTCCCACACCACCATGGTCAATTCCCTCGGTGTTTTCGGGTGGGGCGTTGGTGGCATTGAAGCGGAAGCCGCCATGCTCGGCCAGCCGCTTTCGATGCTCGTTCCCGAAGTCGTTGGCTTCAAGCTCCATGGCCGCCTGCCCGAAGGCGCCACGGCCACAGACCTCGTTCTCACTGTCACCGAGATGCTCCGCAAGAAAGGGGTCGTCGGTAAATTCGTCGAATTCTATGGCTCCGGCCTCTCCAACCTCAGCGTTCCGGACCGCGCCACCATCGCCAACATGGCTCCCGAATATGGCGCCACCATGGGCTTCTTTCCCGTGGACAAGGAAACCCTCGCCTATCTCCACTTCACCGCGCGCTCCCAGGATCAGATCGCGCTTGTCGAAGCCTACTGCAAGGAGCAGATGCTCTTCCGCACAGACAACACGCCGGAGCCTGCCTTCAGCGACAAACTCGAACTCGATCTTTCTACTGTAGAAGCGACAGTCGCCGGGCCAAAACGCCCCCAGGATCGCGTTGCCCTCAAGAACGCCAAAGCCTCCTTTACTAAGGTTGTCGAAGGCGCGCCCGCCAAGCCGGCCCACGTCAAAAACAACGGCGATTCCTTCGATCTTTCCAGCGGCGCCGTTGTCATCGCCGCCATCACCAGTTGCACCAATACGTCGAATCCCTCGCTGATGCTTGGCGCGGGCTTGCTCGCGAAGAAAGCCGTCGAGCGCGGGCTCGACATCAAGCCCTGGGTGAAAACCAGCCTCGCTCCCGGCTCTAAAGTCGTCACCGACTATCTCGCCGCCGCCGGCCTTACTCCCTTCCTCGACAAACTCAAATTCAATCTCGTCGGCTACGGCTGCACCACCTGCATCGGCAACAGCGGCCCGCTTCCCGATTCCATCGGCGCGGCCATCAAGGAAAACAATCTCGTCGCCGTCGCGGTCCTCAGCGGCAATCGCAACTTCGAAGGCCGCATCCACCCGCTCGTCCGCGCCAACTATCTTGCTTCGCCGCCGCTCGTCGTCGCCTACGCTCTCGCCGGTCGGATGGACCTCGACCTCACCACCGAGCCCCTCGGCACCGACAAAGCTGGCAAGCCCGTCTATCTCCGCGAAATCTGGCCAACTCCGCAGGAAGTCGAATCCACCGTTCGCGCCGCCGTTTCCACCGAGCAATATCGCAAAGAGTATGGCGAAGTCTTCGAGGGCGACGCCCGCTGGAAGGCCATGCCCGTTCCCGAAGGCGACCTTTATAAATGGGAAGCCAACTCCACCTACATCAAGTTGCCGCCGTATTTCGAAAACATGCCAAAAACGCCCGGCCCGCTGGCGGAGATCCACGGCGCGCGTGTTCTCGCCATTCTCGGTGACAGCGTCACCACGGACCACATCTCTCCTGCCGGCTCCATTGCGGTTGAATCTCCCGCCGGAAAATATCTCGTCGCTCACGGCGTCAAGCCGCACGAATTCAACTCCTACGGCGCCCGCCGCGGCAATCACGAAGTGATGATGCGCGGCACATTTGCCAACATCCGCCTCCGCAACCAACTCGCGCCCGGCACGGAAGGTAGTTGGACGCTCCATCTCCCCGACGGCGAAAAGATGTTCATCTACGATGCCGCCGTGAAATACCGCGAAGAAGGCGTGCCTCTCGTCGTCATCGCTGGAAAAGAATATGGCTCTGGCTCGTCGCGCGACTGGGCCGCCAAGGGCACCCGCCTCCTCGGCGTCCGCGCCGTCATCGCCGAAAGCTATGAACGCATCCACCGCAGCAACCTTGTCGGCATGGGCGTTCTTCCGCTCGAATTCGAGTCTGGCGAAAACCGCGAATCCCTCGGCCTCACCGGCCACGAAGTCTTCTCCGTCGAAGGCGTCAGCTCACTCACGCCGCGCAAGCAAGTCACCGTGAAAGCGAAGTCCGCCGATGGCAGCGTGAAATCCTTCACCGCCCTGGCCCGCGTGGACACGCCCGAAGAAGTCTCCTACTACCAGCACGGAGGCATCCTCCAATACGTTCTCCGCCAAATGCTCGAATAACGTTCCATTTGGACATTGTAGGGGCCGCACTTGCCCTACCTCTCAAAAGTCCTCCGTGCATTTCATCCGTCTAAGAAGCTCAACCCTTCGCAAGGAGTCTCGATGAACCACCGCAACCGCCATATTCTCGCCTCGCTGCTTCTACCTGTCTTCGCCGTAAGCCTCTGCGCGCAATCTGCAAAACCCACTTCCACCCCCAAGCGTGATGTCCAGATCCCCATCCAGCAATACACTTTAAAAAACGGCCTGCGCGTCGTCCTCAGTGAAGATCACTCTGCCCCCACCTATTCCATCTGTGTCGCTTATGACGTCGGCTCCCGCGACGAAAAGCCGGGCCGTACCGGCTTCGCTCACCTCTTCGAACACATGATGTTTCAGGGATCTCAGAACGTCGGCAAGGGCGAGCATTTCATCCTTATCCAGAACAACGGTGGCGAGATGAACGGGACTACCAATCAGGACCGCACAATCTATTTCGAGACTCTTCCCTCCAACCAGCTCGACCTCGCCCTCTACCTCGAGGCCGACCGCATGAGCTCTCTCGCCGTCACCCAAGCAAATCTCGATAACCAACGCAACGCCGTCCAGGAAGAGCGCCGCCTCCGCGTGGACAACCAGCCTTACGGAAAAACCTTCGAAGTCGTCTACGACGCCGCCTACGACAATTTCAATTACAAGCACTCCACCATCGGCTCCATGGACGATCTCAACGCCGCCTCCCTCGACGACGTCAAAGCCTTCTTCAAAACCTACTACGCTCCGAATAATGCCGTTCTCGCTCTCGTCGGCGACTTCAAGTCCGAAGATGCCCTCGCCAAAATCAAAAAGTATTTCGAGGACATTCCCTCCCAGCCGCCTCCTCCCCGCCCCGATATGACCGAGCCGCCGCAAACCGCCGAGCGCCGCAAAACCATCGAAGACAACTTTGCGCAGCTCGCCCGCCTCGACATCAACTACAAAATTCCCTCCTACGACTCCCCTGATTACATGCCGCTCAACGTCGCCATGAGCATCCTCGGTTCCGGGCAGTCCTCCCGCCTCTACCAGAAGCTCGTCAAGGAAGCGCAATTGGCCACCGCTGTCTTCGCCAATGCCGGCGCGCGCCGCGCCACCGGCCTTGCCGCCGTTGTGGCTCTGCCCCGGCCCGACGCAAAGCCGGAAGACGTCGAGAAAATCGTTTACGCAGAGATCGCCAAGCTCCAGGCCGAACCCGTCGCCGACTGGGAGCTGGAAAAGGTCCGCATGCGTTATCGCCATGATCATGCGGAACAAATGTCCAGCACGCGTTTCCGCGCCGTGCAGCTCGCTTATTACACCGTCGCCTGGAACGATCCGAATGTTGTCAATACGGAGGAATCTCGCCTCGATGCTGTCACCAAAGACGACATTCTCCGCGTCGCCAAGAAATATCTGACTCCGGAAAATCGCACGGTCATCACCACCCTGCCGAAATCCGCGAAAGCGGCGGGCGGCGGCGCTGTCAACTAAGGACGGGAGACCACCATGAAGAAAACTTCTTTCTGCAAACTCTCACTTCACGTTGTGCTCGCCGCCTCCTGCCTCTCCGCTGTGGCCTCCCTCGCTCTTGCTCAGGCGCCCGGAGATTCCAAAGCCGTCTCGGCCAGCAAGGTCGAACGCAAGAACCTCGCTCCTGTCTCTAAAGAAATCCTTAAGGTCAAATTGCCGCGCCCCTACGAAACGACGCTTCCCAACGGCCTCACCGTGCTCATCCTCGAAGACCATCGTTTCCCGCTCGTGAATGTGGACTTCACCTTTCAGGGAGCCGGGGCGCTCTGGGAGCCCGCCGGCCAGCATGGCCTCGCTACCGTAACCGCCGAGATGCTTCGCGAAGGCACGCCCACGCGCAACAGCAAGGCCATCAACGAAGAGATCGACCGCCTTGGCGCCAGCTTTTTCGCCAGCGCGGGTTTCGGCGATGAAGACGCCGGCGCCGAAGCCTCCGGGCTCGCTGACAATCTGGACGCCTGGTTCCCTCTGACCCTAGACCTCATCCTCAATGCCAACTTCCCCGCCGATGAACTCGCCAACCTGAAGCAGCGCCTCAAGGCGCAGCTCATTCAGCAGCGCCAGCAGCCTTCCTTCCTTGCCTCCGAACAGTTCAGCAAGGCTGTCTACGGCTCGCATCCCGCAGCCACCATCGCCGCCACGCCGGAATCTATCGATTCGCTCACGCCCGAAAAACTCGCTCAGTGGCACACAGCGCGCTACGCCCCGCAGACCACGCTCCTCGGTATCGCGGGCGACGTCAATCCTCAGGAACTCATCGGCAAGTTGAAAACCTGGACGGCCGCCTGGCAAAAAACCAGTTTCACGCCGCCGGCCACTCCGCCGACCAGCGTCGTCAAGAAACGCCGCGTTTTCGTCGTCGATCGCCCCAACTCTGTGCAGAGCACGCTTGCCATGGGCAACATCGCTATCAACCGCACCAGCCCGGACTACCCTTCGATGGTGGTGATGAACCAGGTCCTCGGCGATGGTCCCGCCGCGCGTCTCTTCTTGAATTTGCGCGAAGCCAAGGGTTACACGTACGGCGTCTATAGCCGCTTCACAGCTCTGCAATACGCCGGCCCGTTCCGCGCGGGTGGCGATGCGCGCACGCAGGTAACCGAAGGCGCTATGACCGAATTCTGGAATGAGTTCCACCGCATCCGCGAAGAAAAAGTCCCGGACAGCGAACTCGACGACGCTCGCCACGCCGTCGTCGCTTCTTTCGCTCTTTCCCTGGAAAGCTCAAGCGAACTGCTGAATCTTGCCGAGGAACGCAAGCTCTACGGCTTCCCCGCCGATTACTGGGACACTTATCCCGCGCAAATCTCCGCTATCACGGCCGACGACGTTCAGCGCGTCGCACGCAAATACGTCGACCTCGACAACATGCAGGTTGTCGCCGTCGGCGACGCCAAGACGATCGTCCCTATTCTCGAGAAATACGGCGCCGTCCAACTCTTCGACTTGCAGGGCAAACCCAAAGACCTTGCGCCAGTCGAAAAGAAGAATCCCTAGGCAGCGGCCCCGTTACTTTATTCATTTGACTCATCGCGATGAGTCATTTATACTCATCTCATGACTAAGCGCCTTCAGGTCCTTCTTGACGACCCCGATTATCGTGATATCCAGCGCATCGCGCGCTCCCGGCGCATGTCCGTGGCCGAGTGGGTGCGCCAGGCCCTTCACGCTGCCAAGCGCGTGGAACCTATCGGCGACGTCGCCAAAAAGCTAGAGGCGCTCCGGGCTGCTGCGAAATATGAATTCCCTACGGGTGACATCGATCAGATGCTAGCGGAAATTGAGCAAGGATACCTGAGCGGACATAAGAAGTGATTCTCCTTGATTCAAACATCCCTATGTATGTTGTGGGAGCCTCCCACCCAAACAAAATCCAAGCTCAACGCTTGCTCGAAAAGGCGTTATTGGATCGTCAACGGCTGGTAACCGACGCGGAGGTTTTCCAAGAGATCCTGCATCGCTATACGTCCATCAATCGTCGCGAGGCAATCCAACCCGCTTTTGATGCTTTGTCCGCCTTTGCAGACGAGGTGTTTCCCGTTGACCGGTCAATCCTTGAAGAAGCAAAACAACTCGTCCTGGCCTACCAACAGTGCTCTGCGCGAGACGCTGTTCATCTGGCCGTAATGCGGCTTCACCGGATAGACCGAATCATGAGTTTTGATACCGGCCTCGACGCCTTTCCTAGGATTACCCGCATATATTGAGGATGGTCTCAGAACGGAAATGCAATAACGCTACGCAGACTTGCGCTCACGGAGTAGAAACAGAAAGAGAATCCCGCCGACCAAAATAGAGGCCAAGCTCGCCACCTGCGCGCTCGACATTCCCCACACCCACGGCGGATTAATTCGGATAATCTCCACCAGGAATCGCGCCACGCCCGTCAATAAAAGGTACAGGCAGAAAATCTCCCCCGCTGGCCGCGACTTCCCGAGCACCTTGCTTCCCAGCCGCCACAAGAACCAGCCAATCAGACACCATACGGCAAATTCATACAGCGGCGCCGGGTGTACCCGCTCCGTGGTCGGTACAATTCCGTTCGGAAAACTCATTCCCCACGGCAACGACGTCGGCTTCCCATAATCGCCATCGCCCGAAAGAAAACATCCGATGCGCCCGATCGCGTAACCGAACGAAGCCGCGGGCGATGACGCGTCCAAGAATTCCCACATGTGCAGCTTCGCCCGCCAGCCCATCACCAGCATGGCACCGAAACCGCCAAGAAATCCTCCGAACCAAGCAAACCCCAGGCGGATCCAGCTCAATCCGTTCTGGCTGAACAGCCAGTGCCGGTCGAATAGCAGGCTCAGCGGAACCCGGTCGCTGGGCGTATCCAGCAGGTGCATCAGCTTCGCCCCAATAATTCCTGCCAGCCCGGCGACAGTGATCATCATGAACGCGTCGGCATTCATCCCCCGCCGGTCGAAATCCGCCTGCAGCACATACGCGGAGGTAATCAGCGCCAGCGCCACCATCAATCCAAATGTCGGAATCTGCAGCGGCCCCAAATGTAAATAAGGAATCATTTGCACTGCGCGCCTCATGCGCTTTTCCCAGTATACAAGATGCGCTTCAGCCCACCGCCGGGCTACGCCGCCGCAGCGCCAAGCCAATCGCTAGCCACACGGCCAGCGCCGCCCATTCCGGTCCGCTGAAATGCCCCGGAATTGCCGGCACCAGCTTCATCAGAATCAGCATCGCTGAAACCATCATGCCAATTCCGGCCACCAGCCGCAGGCGTGACCGCGATTCCACCAGAACAAACGAAATACAAGTCGCAAACCACCCCAACGCCGAAGCCATCGAGCCCACCTCGGTCACAGGCACAAGCAGCGAATCCCCCAGCAACAAGCCAACCAGGGTTCCCCCGGCCGCCGCAAAAATCGCCACCGTCGGCGTCAAATTCACAACGTGTACCCTCGCGAATGCAGCCGAAATCGTTCCCCGCCTCCCGTAGGCAAACAACAGCCGCGTTGATGCCACGAAATTTCCGTTGAACACCTGCAGTAGCCCAACAAAGGAGATCGCGAGGATTAGCCGCACCAGCCAGAACGAATGCGTCCCCTGCTCGAACGCGATCGCCGTGGCCATTCGCTTTCCCAGCAAGCCTTCCCACGGGGCAATGTAGGAAACTGCGCCAATCACCAATACATAAAATCCGGCGCCCACCAGCAGCGCCATAGCAATCGCCGTGAAAAACCGTGAGGGAGGAAAACCCGGATGTGCCTCCTCCGCCACTTTCGGCACAGACTCAAATCCCGTAACGAAATACGGCACAATCTGCAGCGTCAATAGAATCGAAACCAACGGCGCATGGCTGAATAAAGGAGGAAAATTCGCCGGCTTTCCTCCGTGCGCACTCACCAACACCAGCACCACAAATACAATCAGAACCGAAGACGTCGCCCAATTCTCGAAAATTGCACTGCCCCGAATCCCACGATAATTCAGCCACGCCAGAAGCACTGTTATCGCTATGCCCAGCAGCAGTCGCGGCAAAAACACCGGTTGGCCCGCCACGCGGTAAAGCTCCATTTTGTCGAGTTGCGGGAAAATGTACGCGGCCAGTTTCCCCAATGCCACTGCTTCCCACGGGCACACGATGAAATACGCCAGCAACATCATCCAGCCCGTCAGATAGCTCACAAACGGAGGAAATACTAGCGCTGTGTACGCCGCCTCGCCCGCCGCATCCGGCAACCGCTTCACCCACTGCCCGTACACGTATCCGATCGGCAGCAGCAGCACCCCGCCCAGCGCAAAACCCAGCATCGCCCCCAACGGTCCGCCGCGTCCCAGCCAGTCGTCCATCAGGATCACCCAGCCGGTCCCGATCATCGTGCCGAAGCCCAGCGCGAAGTAATTCCACAGCGTCAGCTTGCGCGCGAGATGCGTCATTCAGAGCACGCAGAGCAGTTCATAGAGGAGATTTGCTGCCAGCAAGGAGGTAATCGAACCGTTGTCGTAAGGTGGCGACACTTCCACCAGGTCGCAGCCCACAATCTTCAGACCACGCAGCCCGCGCACTAGCTCGACGATCTGCGCGCTGCTGAATCCGCCCACCTGCGGCGTTCCCGTCCCCGGCGCAAAGGCGGGATCCACGCAATCAATATCCAAGGTGACGTACACCGGCTTCCCGTGAAACGCGTGTAATTTTTCGCGGAACAATTTCATCCCATGCGCGTAAAACTCCTCCGCCGTAATCATCTCTACCTTGTGCTTCTTCGCAAACTCAAAATCGTCGGCGCTGTAAACCTGCCCGCGCAGCCCCACCTGCAAAAAGCTGCGCTCGCGAATCAGTCCTTCTTCAATCGCGCGGCGAAAAGGCGTTCCGTGCGACAGCTTGCTGCCAAAGTATTCGTCCCAAAGGTCGTTGTGCGCGTCAAACTGGATAACCGCCACCGGCCCATATTTCTTCGCCGTCGCCCGCAGCAGCGGAAGGCTTAATGAGTGGTCCCCGCCCACCGCCGCGCAACGCGCACCGGCCCTCAGCAGGGGCTCCATCTGCTCCTCAACCCGCTGAAACGTATCCTGGATCGAAAGCGGATTCACCGAAAAATCTCCAAAATCCGCAATCCGGTATTTCGCAAACGGATTGATCTTCAACTCCGGATTCCACGGCCGGATGAGCACCGATTGCTCCCGCACGCTTCGCGGCCCAAACCGCGTCCCCGGCCGGTACGTCGTGCCTCCGTCAAACGGCACGCCCACCAGGGCAATGTCCAGTTCTTCCGCATCGCTGATGTGCGGCAGCCGCATGAACGTGGCGATGCCGCCGGAGCGTGCGTGCTGCAACGCATCCACCGGTTCTGGGTGAGGCAGTTTGTGCTTTTTCGTGGAGGCTTTCATCGAGGTGCCATGCTAAGTGGCGCGTCACCCCAAGTCAACGCCCTAACTTACATTGGAGGAAAATTCTGGCGGGGCAGCCACCCTTATTACAGCGCCCGTCCAATCATTGCTGAATAGGCAATCAAACTCATAATGATCGCCCCAAGGGAGCCTACAATCAGATAAACCGCCAGAACCTTGCGGCTTACAATTTCATCCGTTCCCATGTCTGCCATCTCGTCCGCTCCCCATACGAAGTAGTCTTGCGCTGGTAACCGCTACGCCTGACCGTCTGTGTTGTCACCCGGAAGATCTTCGTTAAACTCGTTCCGTTTCTTATACGCCATCCAGGTGATGCCCAGGCAAATCAGCATCGGCGGCACCACCAGAATCAGAATCCCGCTCTTCAGCGCCGCAATTACCCGCGCACCTGATCCCGCCGCTTGCGTATAGCAAAGCGCGCACCCCTGGGCCCACGCAACGCCCGGCGTCAGGGCGGCCCCCATAGCCACTGCCGCGCGGATTGTCCAGTTTGTGAAGGTTTTCATGTCGCAACCACCGCTCCCAAATCCCGACTTTACTGCGCTCCCGGCCGCATGTGCAAGAGCCGCACGCTGTCCGACCAGATCATGTTCATCAACAGCAACACGAAAATCGTCACCGGGATCAGCGACAGGAACAAATTCCGCCGCTCCTCCGCCAGGTGCATGAAGTACATTAGTCCCAGCGAGGCGCTGCACAGTGCCAGCAACAGCAAAATCACTACCAGGGTGCCCGTGGCAAAATGCTGGAACGAGAGAAACACCTCCACAAAGAAGATCGCCAGCAGCACAAAGTAAACCGGCAGGTACTTGCGGATTACATTTCCCGAAGAACTCGCGGCGCTCATGATCTCTCCTTTTCCTGTTCACTCAGTGCGCGATATTCGTCAGATAAACCAGGGGCACCACAAACATCCACACCAGATCAACGAAGTGCCAGTATAGGCCCGTGCTCTCCACGTGACCCGGTGTCAGCCTGCCGCTTGAATACTTCATCCCTACCACCAACAAGGCAATCACGCCGCTGATGACGTGCAGCAGGTGCAATCCGGTAATCGTGAAGAAGGTCTGCCCGAACAATCCGGAACTGATCGTGATGTTCCGCCCAAACAGTTCGAACCATTCCCGCAAGTGCAGCGCCGCGAACAGCGCGCCCAGCACCATGGTGGAATACATAAAACGCATCGTTTTGGCCTTGTCGCCAAGCTTCGCCGCATCCACGGCGCCCAGCATCGTCAGGCTGCTCGTAATCAGGATCACCGTCATGGCGATCACGTTGATCACGCTCCCGCTCTCAAAAGGCCGCACCCAGTTCGCGGTCGAAACCCGGATGTAACCGTACGAAAACAGGAACGCTCCAAAAGTCACCGCATCCGAGATCAGGAACAGCCACATCGTCAGCTTGCGTGAAGGGATTGCGTACGGCGATTCTTCCATCAAGGCGCCGTGTCCATGCACTGCCATATCCGACTCGCTCACAGTTCCTCCCCCTCCGTTTGCTTACAGCTTCATCCGGCACAGCAAGAGCAGGTAGACCCAAAGCACTCCCATGAAATGCCAGTAAATGGCCGTGTTCTCGAAAAAGCTCCGGCGCACCGTTCCATTGGCCGTAAGCAGCCGGCCCAGCAAATAGAGGAACGCGCCGATTCCCGCTGTCACGTGCAGAGCATGGATAAAGGTAAGTACGTAAAAAAACGAACTGTTCGGATTCGTCGCGAGATAAATTCCCTGAGCACGCAAATCCTGCCAGGCGAAGTACTGTCCCACGCAGAAGGAAATTCCCAGGGCAAGCGTAACCACCAGCCAAAGGTTTGCAGAAGCCTCGCTGCGCAGCCTTCCACCTGTGATCAATGCCATGTGGCGCCGCGAAAACTCAAACGTCACGCTGCTCGCCAGCAACGCCAGCGTGTTCAAATAAAGGATTGAGGGCAGAACCAGGTGGCCCCAATCGGTGGATCCTTCGCGAACGACCAGCGCGCTGGTAAAAGCCATGAAGCTCATCGTGATGGCAAAAATGCCCACCCAAATGCCGCTTCGCGACGCGCGTTCGCTGCTTAGTCTTGCGGCTTGCGTAACAACTGTAGGTGCTGTAGTAGAAGCCATTTTTCCTTAACTCCGGAGGATGGGCGGCATGGCCCTCATCGAAGCCGCACCGCCATGCCCCTGGAAATCAATCACCGCTTGCGGGTACCTGTTCCGGTGAGTCCTGCATCACGAAATCGCCCTTCGAGCCCTTCACTCCGTACTGGAAGGGGTCGTGATACACGACCGGGTGTTTCCCGCCAAAGTTGTTCCACGGTGGCGGCGAGGGAATCGACCATTCCAGCGATGTCGCGTTCCATGGATTGTCCGGCGCCGGTTTGCCCTTGAAGCGGCTGTAAATCAGGTTAAAGAGGAAGATCAACTGTCCCGCACCAGTGATTAGCGCGGCAATCGTCATGAACTTGTGCACGCCCAGATATGGCGCCATGTAATCATCCACAAAGGACTGGTACCGGCGCACGTTGCCGATCAAGCCAAGATAGTGGAACGGCATGAAGATGCAATAGGTGCCGATGAACGTGATCCAGAAATGCAGCTTTCCCAGACCTTCGTTCATGAAGCGCCCGGTCATCTTCGGGAACCAGAAATACGTTCCGGCAAATACGCCAAATAGCGACGCTACGCCCATCACCATGTGGAAGTGGCCAACCACGAAATAGGTCGCGTGCAGGTAAATGTCAATCGAAGGCTGCGCCAGCAAGAATCCGCTTACGCCTCCCGCGACGAACATCGAAATAAAACCCAGCGCAAACAGTGATGCCGAATTGATCTGAATGTTCGCTCCATACAGGCTGCCAAGCCAGATCAGCGTCAGAATGGTCGCCGGAATCGTGATCGTCAGCGTCGGGAACGAAAACGCCAGCCCTGACATCGGATTCATGCCGCTCAGGAACATGTGGTGTCCCCACACCATGTAGCTGAGGAACCCGATGGACATCATCGAGTAAATCACCACCTTGGCGCTCAGCAGCGGCTTCCGCATGCTGTTAATCAGGATGTGCGACACGATGCCCATCGACGGCAGAATCGCGATGTACACCTCCGGGTGCCCAAAAAACCAGAAGAGGTGTTGCCAAAGCAACGGCGATCCTCCCGAGTGCGGTTGCAACCGGTCGCTGGCCACGATCCCCGCAGGAATGAAAAAGCTCGTTCCTGCATGCCGGTCCAGAATCAGCAGAATGCACGCTGGCAGCAGCACCGCAAACGCCAGCAGCGCGATGCACGAGGTGATGAACCACGCCCATGTGCATAGTGGCATGCGCATCAGGGTCATGCCCTTCGCGCGCAAATCCAGCGTCGTCGCAATGAAGTTCAGCGCGCCCAGCAGCGACCCGACACAGAACAGGGCGATGGAAATTCCCCATAAGCTCGCTCCCCACTCCATGCCCGGCCCGGCATCCTTACCGATCGCGCTCAAGGGCGTGTACTCCGTCCAGCCCGCGATCGGTGGACCATCCGGAATCACAAACGCCAGCATCAGCACCGCCCAGGCCACGAACGTCGTCCAGAACGACATCATGTTGAACCGGGGAAACGCCATATCTTCCGCGCCGATCTGGATCGGAAGGAAATAATTACCGAACGCCGCAAACGGCGCGTTTGTCAGCACGAAGAACACCATTAACGTGCCGTGCATCGTCATCAGTGACAAATAATATTCCGGAGTCATTATCCCGCCCGGCGCTCCCACCTTCGACAGCAACTCCAGGCCTGGGATCTTCGCATTGGGCCAGACCATGTGGATGCGCATCAGCCAGGACAAGAACATTCCCGTGAACACGGCCACCAGCGCCAAGGCGTAGTACTGCTTTCCAATTACTTTATGGTCCAGGCTGAAGACATACTTGCGGAGGAATCCTTCCGGCGGAGCATGTACATGAGCCTGTTGGGCTGACGTTTCCGACATCGATTCACCTCACTCCGAATCTTTCCGTCCAAGGCGCTGGGAGCGATTCCGCCCCTTGGGATCGGGAATCAAATCCCAAGCCACTGCTACTGCTACTGCGACTGCTGCTTCAGCCAGTTGTCGTAATCGGCTTGGGACATCACATTCAGGTACGCCTTCATGTTGTAGTGCCCCAGACCGCACAACTGCGTACATACGATCTCGTATTTCCCGACCTTCGTCGCCGTGAAATGCACCGCAAGATCCAGCCCCGGCATGAAATCCTGCTGGATTCTCAATTCGCGCACGTAAAAGGAATGGCCCACGTCTTTCCCGTGCATCATCAAGTGGATTTCCTTATTGACCGGTATCACCAATTCGCCCGACACGATGTCGTCCCGCGCCGCCACGTCGTTTTCCGGGTCCAGTCCAAAGTAGTTCTGGTTTCCTTCGTCAATCTTCTCCGGGTGAAGTTGGCCGAATTTCCCATCAGGTCCGGGATAGCGGAAATAAAAGGCGAATTGCTCCGCCTGTGCCTGTACCTGGAGTGCATCCGCGCTTGGCGCCGTGAAGTAGACGCTCGCCCAGGCCTTTTGCCCAAGTACTCCGAGCGCCAGCACCTCAAGCCCCACGATCACGAACGCGAAGACCACCAGGATTCGCGCGCCGCCAGGAAAGTTCTTCAGCGGGCTTCCGGGCTTCCGGCCGGTGAACGACCACAAAAAGGCCGCCAGCACAAGCTGCGCCCCAACAAAGGAAACGCCCGCCTCGACCATCGTTTCGTTCAACTGGTCGTCAATCAGGTGGCCGTGCGTCGAAATGTCTTCCGGAAGCGGAAAGTGATGCGCCAGGATCGGGTAGGCCGATGCCACGGCAATAATGACCAACACTATTGCAAAAAATTTCCCCATAGCTCCTCGCCTATGCCCACATCATGGGCGATTTGTTGCGTTGGGTTTATGTGTATGGAGCGAGTGAATCAAAAAAAACTGCCAAGCCCTGACTAGTAGGGCTTGGCTTTGAATACGAAATTGATTGTCTTGGTTTCCCCGCCGGAGACAGTTACGTCCTGCGACTGGTCCCCGTACGATTCCTGCCAAGCTGTCACCGTGTACTTCCCTGGCGGCAGATTCGGCAGCGTAAAGGTCCCGTTGTCACCGGTCACTGTGTAATGCGAGTTCTTCAGCACCGCGAAGTTCCCGTGCATCCACGGATGTACGTTGCACTTCACCGGGATAAACTCCGCCTTGTCGTACTTCTCGCTGATGGGCGGCGTTCCCGGCGGTTGCGACTTGTTCCACTCGCGGTTCAGCTTCGGCAGCGGGTGGATGTTGTGCGAAGTCTGGTCTTCATTGACGATCTTCAGTTCCTGGTTCACCTGGAACGCCAGCACGTGCGGTATATACCGGCATCCCTTTTGCGTGAAGACGGCTGCCGAGGATGGTGCCGGGTCATCGGGCGCGCCTGCGGAGATGTAAACCACTACATCCGCCAAGGTGTCCCCTGGTCCGGTCACAACAGTTTCCGCCGTCGGCGGCGTCGTGTACATTTTTGCGCAAGACGGCTCCTTCGACATGTCGATCGGCTTCATCTTGGCCGGCGTCCCCGTGTAAGTCACCTTGCCCGTGATGGTGCCGCCCGCCGGGTTAGGATTGGCAACTGCCAGCGCTGAGGCCGCCAGCATCACCACTCCCGCAATGACCATTTGCTTCATTTGCATCCCTAGCCCTCCTGAAAAGTTGAATTTCTTGGTTATGGCTTGAATCCCGAACCGGTGGCCGTCTCCTTCACCTGCTTGGCGGCGACAATCGCCTTGCCTTCAGGCGTGCTCTCCCAAAGGGTCAGCTCCGGACTCGGATTGTTGTATTGAAGTGTGCGCAGGTAGTGCACGAGGTCCCAAGCGTCTTCCGGCTTCACCACATCCGCGAAAGACGGCATAGGCGTCCCGTCCACACCGGTCATGAAGATTTTGTACAAGTCTTGATTCGTGCTTCCACACTTGGATCGGTTGTCGGAAGTGAAGTTATAGGGTCGAATGGGCTGGTCGTTGCTATCGGTAAGGGTCGAAGCTGACGGTCCGTCGCCTCTTCCTTCTTGTCCGTGACACTTCCAGCATTCTAGCTTCTGGAAGAGTTCTCCCCCGTGCTTGATGCTCTCAATCGTGAGTTTCGGCTCGGCCGGAACCGGTATCGGCGTCCCGGGCTTTTCCGTCACCCATCGCGGGGAAAACGTCTTGATAAACGCCACCAGGTTGGCGCGCTCCTGGGCTGTTAACGCGAGCCAGCTGGGCATGTTCGTGAAGTTGAACCCCCTCCTGACCGAATTGTAGAGGTCCTCGTCGGTTGGCAGTGTGCCCGTCGGCGTGGAGCGGCACTTGAAGACCGCTGCAACGAAATTACGTGGTTGCGGCGTCACCCATGGGGCGTTTTCTCCTTGGCCGTCTCCATGTGGGCCGTGGCAGCCCCAGCAGTAGCGGAAATAGAGCTGCCGCCCTGCATCGGAATTCCCGGTCAAATTCCCGATATGCGATTCCATGTGGCTGGCTGGCTTTGCGGCAGGCGCCTGATCTCCTTGACCGAACGCCGCAAACGGAAAAACGAGAGCGGAGGCAACGGACAAGCAAAACTTCAATGAAGAAATGTTTCGCATGGTCACTCTCCCTTAGAATGCAAAGTCAATGCCGAAGAACAAGCTGCTGCTAGTCAGGTCGATCGGCAGGCCCGTCGTCGGCGAGATCTGGACCTTCCGGTTCCAGACGATGGAGTATTCGTTGTGGAATGCAAAGCCGGCCCGCGTGTTGATGAACGGGTAGTAGCGGAAACCGAATGTCAGGGCGTCCACGTTCCCCAGGTCACCCGGGTTCGGAGTGTATTCATCTGTGGCAGCGCCGCCAAAAACCTGCTGCTTCATGCGGATCAACTCGTAGCGGTTGATGAGAATGAGCTGCGGACTCCAGGTGTAATGGGTCTCGATCAGAGCGCCATTCCATGAAGGAGCGTGCGCGCCGAACGGTAGCCCATCGGTTCCCAGATTCGAAGGTGTCCCTGTGGCCAGGAAGACGTTGTCGTGACCATAGAAATACATCGTGGTCACGTCCAGTTTCTTGATGTACCACATGCCGATGAAGCCCGCGCGGTAGTACGGCTCGTTTCCGACCCCCGTCCCGAAGATCGGCATCGGCGCTCCGTCTTGCGTTTGCGTGTACTGCGGATACGTAGGCGCCTGACCGAAGTACGCGAATCCGCCTACGCGTTGCAGGCCCAGGCTACCGACCTCAAAAGCCCGGCTTCCTGCGATGAATGCTTCATACCCGCGTCCCGCGTAGCTCCCGTTTCCGGCTTGAAAGTCCGGATTGCCGTCGGTCCCTTGCAGCAGTGCCGCGGATACGCGTGTGCGGTCGTCTTTGGAATGGCCCATCCATTCAATGCCCAACTGATTGTCGCCAATTCCAAACACATAGGGCTCGGCTGCCCCCGGCGCGTACCATGGCTGGAAGTGATAGTTCTGGTAGAAGCCGCCGTTATTCGAAAGCGACAAAATGCGCTTTTCCGAAAGCAGGTTGTCGAGCTCGAATTTTCCGACCTTGATGTTGATCCAGCTCGACCCCAACAAGTTGTCGAACCGCACGTTCGCGGACTCGAAATGGAAGGCGCCCGTTTCGTCCGACGAAGGCACCAGCAAGAAGCTGAAGTTCTTTGCCAGCGTTCCGGCCGTCAGCATGTCCATGCCGGTGTAGTCGAACCCGCGCGTGGTCACCGTCGCCAGAGCACTGTTCGGCCCCTCCGGGCCGTCGACGATTGTGTTTTCGTTGCGCTCCATGTGCCAGTTCGGCGTGATGCGCAGCGCAATCGGCCAATAGGCTGGGCTCTGGAATATGGGCGCGTCCCGGTCGTTTCCTAACTGGTATCCGTTGTCTTTGAATTGCTGGCCGAACGGACTCAACTTCGGCCACGCTTCATGGCACGATGAGCACGGCATTCCGTATTTTCGGGCAAACGCTGGAATGGCACTGGCTGAACTACAAGCAAAGAGCAGAACAACGAGAAGAACCGCACTACCGATTAGAGTCGTCCCGAGACGGAATCGGCTCCAATTCACCCCGTTACCCCTAACATCCATACTGCCTCCTCATAAACGTTGGCGCAACGCTGAGCAGACAACGCGCTGATTTAGCGTCTATTCGGGTGTAGGGAAAGTGGCACGAGTGGTTTCAAGCAGGATGGATCACCGGCATCCCCTTAACCAGTGACCGCTATCTGATTGATGCGCTCCACACTAACCACCGGATTTCTCGCACGAACTCTCCGTCAAAAGGGCCGTGCGCGATCTCCAGTCCCTGAACCGGGATGGATGCTACTGCCAGTCTCTGAATGAATGCAAGAGTTTTCTTTCATCTATCTAAAAAATGTTTTGCCAGAGAGTTTTAGTACCTAATCCGAACTTCTGCCATTCATCTCCGATTTGACACAGGCACCTCGACAGAGTTAACAAAGACGGACGACATTCTACGCATGTGGACAAAAACCAAATCGAAATTCTCCCGCTTGGTAGTGCGCACTTTGCTGGTTCGCTTCTACGGACTGTTGCTTTTGGCATTGGCGATTTCGCCTTTCGGCGCCCCTTCCAAGGAAACGCTCACCACTCCCGGACTGGTTCGCGAGTTTACTGCATCCGTTGACGAAGTCCGCCAGGCTGTCCTCGCTGTCGTTCACGACCAGGTTATCCACGGCACGCTCATCTTCGATAAAACCCCGGTGCTGACGGGCGCCGAAGCTGTCAATTCCACTCCTCTTTTCGCTCCCTGGACCGGCCCCGGCGAGGTCTACTACAAGATCCGCAAGGATGCCATTGCTCCCCGCCACTTCGTGGAAACGGGCGATCAGGGCACCATCGCTGTCCGATTTGTCATCATTCCCGTGGATGCCAATCGCACGCGCGTCAAGGCGGACGCCGTCTATGTCGAGGATTCTCACCACGCCGTTCACGCTTCCGACGGCACTGTCGAAAAAAGCGAGCTCAACCAGATTAAGGATCAACTCGAGGCCCAGCAGGAGGCGGCCATGCAAGCCGCCGATGCCCGCCGCCGCGAGTTAAGCGCCGAGCTTGTGCGCCAGAGTTTCATTCGGCAGCAACAGGACGAAACTTCCCGCCTGAATTCCGCGCAAGCCAATGAGAAGGACCTTCAGGAGAAGGTCACCGCGCTGCATCATGAACTGGAACGCCAGGTGAAAGCGTCAGGGGCCGGCCTCAAAGCCGCGCCCTTCCATTCTGCTGCCACGGTCCGCGAACTTCCCGCAAAGGCCAGCGTCCTCGTTCTCATCGTCACGCCGCATTGGCTCGGCATCGAAACCCCCGACGGCCAGCGCGGCTGGCTCCCCATTGAACAATTGGAGCAATTGCCTTGAAGGGTCCCTTCTTTCGGTCATTTCTGCTGGTATTTCCGATTCTGCTCTTCGCTGCCACGCGTGTTTCCCCGCAGGCCGTGCCCTACGCGCGCAGCTTTCCCCAACCCCGCATCGAAGTCGAACAGGCGCTGAAGTATCTCCAGGGTTATTCGGGGCAGAAACTCCCGGTGCTCGACGGCTTCGTCGCCATGGGCGACAAGCCGCTCGATCGCTATGAGCGCGGCTTCTACCAATTTTCCATTGATCTGCTCCCCAGCGACAAAGGCGGCACTATTGTTCGGCTTACCGCCAAAATTACCGCCTGGTATGCCGATCGCGATGTCTCCAAGTCCGGCTATCAGGTTCTTCCCTCCAATGGCCGTCTCGAGCTTGATTTCCTTGATCGCCTCGAAGAAAAACTCACCGGCAAGCCCGTGGCTGCTTCTGCCCCTAAATCACCCTCGGTTCAGACTCCTCAGCCGAAGCTCGACCTTTCCGCCGTGCGCGGCGCTGCCACCATGGCCTCTCCTCTTTCCCAGCCCAGCCAGCCTCCCGATGAAGTCGCCACCATTCGCAATCAGCGCGTCGCCGCCGAAAAGCGTGTTCGACAGCTCAACGCCGAACTTAAAAACCTCCAGGAAATTCGGCAGTCTCAAGCCCATCCACAGAATCTTGTCTTGGTAAAGAAATCCGGCACGCCCGTCTACGCGCGCGCCGCGGACGAGTCCCGTTTGTTGTTTCAAGCCTCCGCCAACGACGAGTTCGAATTCCTGGATATGGACCACGGCTGGGTCCACGTCACCATCTCGGGTGATTCCCGCGGTTACCTTCGCGCCGATTCGGTGGAATTGCCGGAGCGTGTCGCAGAGCAACTTGAGTCACCAGCCGCCTCACTGCTGGCAAATTTTCCGGGCTTTCGCGTGGAACGCGAAGAAAACAGCCAGTTTCCCGGTGACTGGGCCCCGCTGAAGGGCAAGCAGGTCAAGCTCTATACGGTTCAAATCGTCGGCCAAAACGCAAAGGACACCGGCGCCGTAGCTCGCCTGAATTATTGCGTCGCGCTCTTTGAAATGGCCGCTCGCGACGCGGCCGCTGCCAATCCTGCGCCTGAAGGCATCGTGGTGATTTTCGATGCCGCGGACGGTGGCATCGCCGGCGCCAGGCTCGCCGACATCCAGAAACTCTCCGCCGGCTCCCTCAAGCGCGAAGCCTTCTGGGCCCAAAGCTACCTCGACCCGCCCGAAGCCTTCCAACCCGCCCCCAAATAAAAAGGCGAGGCCAATCGGCAGCCGCGCAGCTTCGCATCGTTCCTTCTTTGCGTCATTACCTCTTCGATTCGATCTGTTTCGTTGACTCCCTCACCACCAACTCCGCCGGAATTTTCTTCTTCACTACGGGAATGTCCCTCTTCAGATCCACTGCCTTGATCGCTTCCAGCACCATTCCTGCGCTCATGCTTCCCATCGCTTCCATCGGCTGCCGCACCGTCGTCAGCGACGGCACCGACAAACTCGCCTGCGCCACGTCGTCAAATCCCACCACCGAACAATCCTCCGGCACGCGCAATCCTTTTTTCTTCAGTGCCCGCAAAGCCCCCAGCGCCGTCACGTCGTCATAGGCCATCAGCGCCGTAAATTTCTCCCCTTGCCGCAGCAGCTCCGTCGTCAACTCCACGCCCGCTTCAAAACCCGAATTCGGATCCAGCGATTCCGGCAGCTCCGCGATTCGGTTCGCCTTCAGCTCGAGCCCCACTTTTTGCGCAAACGTCTTAATCCCCTTCCACCGTTGCCCGCTGCTTGAAATTGCTTTCGGTCCGCGCAAAAACGCAATCTCTCGATGCCCCAGCCGGTACAAATGCTCCAACGCCGTGCTCGCCCCCGCCTCGTTGTCCACTGACACCGCACTCAACGCATCATTCTCAAAACTCCGTCCCGCGATGATTACCGGCACCTGGCATCCCGTAAGGTCGCTCAAAAGCTTGATATCCGTTACCAGCCAGTTCGCGATCACCACTAAACCCTCCACTCGCCGGTCCAGCAGCATCTCCAGATAACTCTCAAAGCGGTGCGCCTCGTTGTGGGCATCCGCCAGCAACGACAGATAACTCGCCTGGTACAGCGCATTCTCCAACCCGCGCAGAATTGGGGTGCAGAACGGGTCCAAAATGTCGAACACCATCACACCCACAATATTCGATCTCTGGCTCCGCAGCGATCGCGCCAGCGGATTCGGCCGGTAGCCCAAGCGCTTTGCGGCCGTCTCGATCCTGGTTTTCGTGTCCGTAGGAATGTAACGGGAAAGCGGGGCGCCGTTCAGCACAATGGAAACCGTCGAAGCGGAGTACCCGCACTCCCGTGCCACGTCCCGTATCGTGATCACCATCGTTCGCCCCATCGTTTGCGCCTCACTTGGGTGCGGAATAGTCGTAACGCAGATTCTCTGGCATGCGGTCCGATCGCGACCTGGTGTTGTATTCCAGTTCGTACTTCAGGTGCTCTTCATCGAGCGGATACTCTTTCCCTTCCGCATAGGGATACGAAGCCAACCCGTGCTTCGGCAGCGGTTCCACCGTGAAGGCATACGCGGCATAAAAATCGAGGTCCTTTTCGAATCCATTCGCATAAAAAAAGTAATCTCGTACCCAACCGATTGGAAGTTTCGCCAATCCGGCAGGATCGAACTCCAGCTTCACGCCATCACCCGACCCAAATACCGTGAATTTGTCATCTGCGGCGCTCAAGAGTTCCTTCACATCTCCGTACCGTGTGTAATTTCCCGCCGCGTGCGCGTAAGGCCCCGTCATGCTGCGTTGCGAATACGAATACAGGGTGTCGCTTGCCGGATGCAGCCGAATTTCTTTGGGATACCCAAGGCGTGCCAACGATGCGCTCGCCAGCGGCACCTCCTGCGCTTTGATCCCATCTACCGGTGGTGTCTGGTCAATCCGCATCGCGTCCCAATAAATCTTCAAATTCGTAACGATCCGAATCCGTCGCGTCCCCTTCGGAATCTTTCCCGTCAGGTCCGCCACCATCGTCCGTTCAAGCCCTGCTGGAAATCCCATGTCGCCCACCACGCGAGCCCACTTGCCCTGCGCGTCTTGCGCCTCCACATATGGCGCAATCACTTGGATCCCCGCCTGGTCCGCCGCATACATCGAAGTCGCGGTGAAATAGTCCGTGTATCCGTCCATTAACAACCGCAGCGGTTTCTGCGCATCCCACGCACCCAGATCCAATTCAATCCAATGCAATTTCGCGAAGCCCGCGAACGGCAACTCCTCAAAGCCGGTCACATATTTGCGATCCCGCTTCGCCAGCAGAGGCAAAACGTCTCGTCCCTGATCGTCCCACGCTCCCCCCGGCACCTGCGCATTCTTCGTCGCAATCACGCGAAACTCCGGAAACGGCGGATTGCTCACAAACCGCTCGTTCGGATTCACTTCCACATTCGCCGGATGATCCACCGCCAGCAGCCTCACCTGGTCCAGATAAACGGTCTCCTCCATCGGCTCCATAAACCGGAAATTCAGCTTGCCATCCTTTTCGCGCACGCTTTTCGCCGGCACTTTTAAATACTCGTCCGGGTCCGGCACATCCCGCTCTCCCGGAGCAACCCAGTGCCCCACCACTCCCGGCCCGATCATGTCCGCGATGAATTCGTATTCGCGCCCATTCCACGAAAACAGAACCGGGCACGAACTCCCTCTCCGGTCCAACTCCGCAATTGTCTGCGTCTTCTCCGTCGCCAGATGGATTTCGTCCTGCGGTACTCCGGTCGGCCATAACAGCCGCACCACATCCGTCGTTTTCTCTTTTCCTAATCCCACCAGCAGCGCCGGCCCATTCTGTCCCAAATAACCGGAAGCCCCAGCGATTTCCCACTTCTGATAAAGCCCGCCCGCAAAAAGCTCCAGCTTCGTTCCGATGCCGCTCTTGTTGTCGTTCAACGCCTTCAAATCAATCCGCATCCAGTGATTCTGAGTCGCGCCTACATTCGAAAGCACCAGCGTCTCGCCATTCTCTTGCGTGACGATCAAATCCGGGCTTCCGTCGTTCTTTAAATCCGCCACCGCTAGAGCACGCGGTTCTTTCAACTTCAACGTGTCCAGCTTCACGCTCTTCGTCACATCCGCCCAGCCCGCCTCGCCCAGATTCCGCAGCACGCGAATCTCTCCGCCGTTCGCTCCCTCCCCCACCGCTGCCAGATCGAGCCACCCATCATTGTCGTAATCCAGCCATGTGATTCCCCATCCTCGCTTCCAACCAAAATCCGGCAGCACCACTCGCTCAAGCCGCTTCCCCTCCACATTCCTCCACAGCGAAATCCCCGGTGTTCCCGCGTGCGTAAACGCCACATCCATCCACCCATCCTTGTCGAAATCAAATGCCACCACTCCCACCGCCGGCGGCAAATGCTCCTTCCCAAAATCAATCGCCGGAAGTTTCGCAAACTTCCCTTCCCGCGGATTCAGATACACCCCCGCACCCTGCGCGCCTCCGGCAATCACAAAATCAATCGCCCGGTCGTTATTGAAATCCGTGCTGACCGCCCTGCCGCCCGTGCCTTCCATTCCCAATCCCGTCTCTTCCGAAACATCCATGAACGTCGAATTCCCGTTGTTCCTCCACATCACATTCCGCGCGGTTGTCCCGTTCCCAGTCACATACAAATCCAAATCCCCATCGTGGTCGTAGTCCACAAACGTCAGCGCCACGCATCCCTTCTCCCTCCGTATCCCTACTTTTTCCGTCACATCCGCAAACTTCCCATTCCCTTCGTTGTGCAATAAGTGCACGCCATCGGCTGCACACACCGCCAAATCCGTCTTCCTATCGTTATCAAAATCCCCCGCCGCACATCCGAGCCCCGGCCCAACCCCGCCCAGCCCGGCTTTCTCCGTCACATCCTCAAATCGCCCGCCAGCATTCCGCAGCAAGCGGCTCTTCCCTCCACCCGCCCCCACCAGGAACAAATCTGCCTTCCCATCTCCGTCAAAATCCAGAAAGCACGCCCCGCTGTTGCCCGTCCCCGTATTCTTCTCCGCTCCATTCACCAATTTCTGCAACGCCTGCACGTCATAGCGCACCGGAATTTCCGCCGGAACCCTCATTGCCGATCCCGCCACATACTCTGCCAGCGAAAATTTTCCCTGATCCCCATACCCCGCGCCAAACGGGGTTCCCAAGTGCCCTGCAGTAATCTGCTGAAACCGTTTCATTCCTTCGCGCGCCGCTTCCGTCTCGCCCTTCCGCTGAAACGCCCGCGCCAATCCAAACTGCGCCGAAGCATGATACGGCGCAATCTTCAGCGCCTTTTGAAACGCCGCAATCGCCTGGTCATATTTCTGCATCTGGGAATTCAGGAAGCCCTCAAAATAAAACGCATCCGGTTCATCCGCCGCAATCTTCTCCACATGCTGAAACGCCGCAATGGCCTTCTCCACCTCGCTTGCGTCCTTGTACGCGATCCCCAGGTTGTACCAAGCATACGGATTGTCCGGCAGCTTCGCCGTCGCGGCTTCCAACGCTGCCTTCGCCGGTTCAATCTTCTGCTGCGCCAGCAGCGCAATCCCGAAATTCATCCGCGCTTCGGCGAATTCCCCATCCGCCGCCAGCGCCTGCTCGAAGTATTTCTGCGCCTCCGCCGACTTCTGCTGATTCATGTACGCCACGCCCAGCGTGTTCAGCCGTAATGCCTCTCCCCCCGGCGCTTTTCTGCTCGTCGTCTTTGCTTCTTGCGAGTCAGCCGCAAAGTCCCATGAAATCTTCCGCCCGGCAAATGCCACTAGCGTTGGCAATAAGACCACGGCCGCTCCGGTAATCCACCACCGCCGGTAACTCACCCTCTCGCTAACTTTCATTCGGAAATATTCCTTCCGCACGCGTTCAGACCGCGGAACGCTACTCCGCTTCACGTCCTCGATTCTCTGGACTCCCCACCTCATCGTCAACCGTTTTTATAGCGGCTTTTTGCCGATTCCCTCCCGCACCTTGACGAATCAGATCCAGGCCGCTACCTTGCCAAAGAACCATGCCGGACGCCTGTTACTTCTCCATTTCTGAAATCCTCGAAAAGTTTCGTTCCAGGCGACTCGCTCCGGTCGAACTTATCGAAACGCATCTTGCGCGCATCCAGAAAATCCAGCCGCTCCTAAACCCTTTCGTCCACATTGACGCCGAATCCGCCCGCGCTCGTGCCCGCGAAGCCGAATCGCGCTTCTCCCGCGGAGAGTCCTCACGCCCTCTCGAAGGCATCCCTCTCACCGTAAAATCCTGTCTCGATGTCGCCGGCTGGCCCTGCCCTGCCGGCTCTCTCACGCGCAAGGACTACGTTCCGCACACTAACGCCGTCCTCGTCTCCCGTCTCGAAGACGCCGGCGCGATCCTCCTCGGCAACACCAACACGCCCGAATTCCTGATGGCCTACGAAACCGATAATCTCCTCTCAGGCAAAACCTCGAATCCCTGGAACCCCAAGTATTCCGCTGGCGGCTCCAGCGGCGGCGAAGCCGCAGCCATCGCGTCCGGTTGTTCGGTGGGTGGTATCGGCAGTGACGGCGGCGGCTCCATCCGCACGCCCGCCCACGCTTGCGGCATTTGCGGACTGAAGCCCACGCCCGGACGCATTCCTTCCACCGGCCATTTTCCTCCAACCGAAGGCTCTTTTCCCTGGATCGGTGTCGTCGGCCCAATGGCCCGCACCGTCGCTGACCTGCAAGCTCTCTTTTCCATCGTCGCCGGTCCCGATCCCGGCGACTCTCTCTCCGCTCCCATTCAAAATCGCGCCTTCGCGCCATCGGAGCTGCGTAATATACGCATCGGAATTCTCGAAAATCCGGAACTCGGCCGCCCCACGCCGGAAACCCTGTCCACGCTCCGCAAAACTGCTCAACTCCTATGCGATCTTGATTTCCGTGTCGAGCCCCTCAAGCTCGACCACTTGCCGCAAGCTCTCGATCTCTGGTGGTTTTTCTTTGGGCCGGTGATTGCCAATCTCTTCCGCCGCGGCACTCAAGGCCAGGAATCGCAACTCAGCCCGATGTTTCGCGCTTACCTTCAGGCTGCTCACGCCGAACCGCAAGTCACTCTCGAGTCATTCCAGAAAGCCTGCACTCAGCGCGACCGCGTCCGCACCGCCATCCTCCGTCAACTCCGCGATGTCCCGATTCTTCTCTCCGCCGTCTCCACCGAACCCGCGTTTCCCCACGGCGCAGGAAACTACACACCCGCCCAGCCCCACAACTTTCGCGACACCATGCGCTTCTGCCAGTGGCTCAACCTGACCGGCTTCCCCGGCCTCTCTCTACCAATGGGCCGCTCCTCCGAGGGCTTGCCCATCAATATCCAACTCATCGCACGCCCTTACGAAGACGAACTCCTCCTGGCCGTCGCCGCCCTGCTCGAACAAGCCCGCGGTCCGTGGCAATCTCCCCACCTCTAACTCTTCTTCGGTGTCCCCTGCGGAATTCTTTTCTTAACGATTTTCGATTTCGATCTCGATTTTCACTGTTGCCCGGCAACTTCCGGGCTCGCCACCTGCTTGTCCCGCCATTTCTCCCGATCCTTATCTAGGTCCGCATCCATCAATTTCTTCGCCGTCGCAAATTCCCCGCGCGCCTCTTCCCTCCGGTCCAGCTTCTGCAACAACTGCGCCCGCAGGTAGTGCGCCTTGTCGCTCTCCGGCACCACTTTCAACGTCTCCTCCACTGCCTTCAACGCCTCCTCATACTTCCCCTGCGACTGATAAATCTTCGCCAATCCGAACCAGGCCCCCGGCCGCTGCGGATCGCGTTTCAGCACTTCCCGGAACGCCCGCTCCGCCTCCCCTTCCTTCTGTTCCTGCGCATAAATCTTGCCGAGCTGATAGTAGTTGTCCGGCAAATCCGGATCGATCCGAACATCCTTCAAAAACTCCTGCTCCGCCAAGTCATTCTTCCCCGTCTCTTCGTAAGCAATTCCCAGATTGAAATGCAGAAATGGCAACTCCGGCGCTGCTGCCGAGGCCTTCCGCAATTCCGCGAACGCCGTGTCGTACTCCTGATGCTGCAGGTACGCCTTTCCCATGATCAGATGAAACTCCGGCGTGTCCTCTCCAACCTCCAGCAACCGCTGCATCGCTCGATCATCCAGTTCTTTCTTCCCCGCCTTGTTCGCCGCAATGCCCAGCACGTAGAGATACATCACATCGCCCGAACGCTCCGCCCACAGTGGTTCCAGGGTTTGTGCCGCTTCCGCAAATCGGTCTGTAAACACCTGGCACATGCCCAGCAGATATCGCGCCTGCCCCGATCCAGGCTCGTCCCGTAACACCGACTGCAAAGGTCCAATCGCCCCCGCATACTGGCCGCGCCGAAACTCCACCAGCCCGATGTTTAACCGCACACCCGTCATCTGCGGCGCAAACTTCTCTGCTTTTCTCAGATTTTTCAGCGCCTCGTCCCAGTCTTTACGCCTCATGGACACTACGCCCAAGTTCGCATAAGCCGCAGCCGAATTGGGATCTGCCTTCAACACTTCCCGGAACGCCTTCTCCGCCGAGTCCAAATCCCCGCCCTCCAGCGCCGCTTGTCCTTTCGCAAACCACGTTCTTGCCGGGGTCTCCTGAGGAGCAAATTGCAAGGCACCCCCAATGTTTGTCCCCGCCCCAGATATTGGCCAGCCTCCGGCGCACCAGCCCGCCAGTAGCGCAATCGCCCCGATTCCCGTTAAAAATCGCTTCATCGAATTCCAGTCTCTGCCATAATTTCCTCCTCGTCCAATCCAAGGTCCCATTTCGACATGGAAACTTTCTTTTCGCTGGCCCCACTTTACACTTGACACGCTCTCCGAAATCCTCTATTAATCCGATTTAATAAGACAGTTTGGGGTGCTTTGCAACCTGTCGAGGACCGGGGGACTCGTGAAGAGTGGTCGCTCTCTCACGTCCGTGCTATCGCACGCAACGTCTGCGTTCATCCTCCCCCAAAATCCGGTTTTTCCGCAGCTAGAACTCGTGGAGGTAACATCGTGAAGAGACATCGTTTCACCTCGAGATATTCCACCCGAGCATCGCTCCTGCCCGGCGTTGCCCTACTGGCTCTTCTGCTGTTTCCCGCACTGGCCGGCGCGCAAACCAACGGCCTGATCAGCGGCACGGTCACCGACAAATCCGGCGCTGCGATTGTTGGTGCGCAAGTTGTCATCACGAGCGCCGCAGGCAATCTAACTCGCACAACTGAGACCAACGGCGACGGGGTTTACGTCGCCTCCGCCCTCCCTTCTGGCAAATACACCATCACTGTCACCGCGAAAGGCTTCCAGAAATTCGAAGCCAAAGACGTGGTACTGGAAGTCGCTCAGAAGGCGCGCGTGGACGTCACTCTCTCCGTCGGCAAGCTGACCGAAGAAGTCGTCGTCTCCGGCGAAAACGTCGCCCAGGTGGACACGCAATCTTCCGAAATTGGAAGCACCATCACGGGCAAACAGGTCCAGCAACTCGAACTGAACGGCCGCAACTTTACGCAACTCGTCACGCTCGCTCCCGGCGTCGTCAATCAAACTGGCCAGGACGAAGGCGTCGTCGGTATCAAGGGCAACACGCAATACAGCATCAACGGTGGCCGCACCGAGTACAACAACTGGGAAATCGACGGCGGCGACAACATGGACAACGGCTCAAACTCCAGCCTCAACGTCTATCCCAACATTGAAGCGATTGCCGAATTCAAAGTCCTTACTTCCAACTACGGCGCGCAATACGGCAAAAACGGTTCTGGCACCGTCGAAGTCGAAACCAAATCCGGCACCAACGAATTCCACGGCAGCGCCTTCTATTATGGTCGGAACGACTTTTTCAACGCCAACTCCTGGCAGAACAATGGTCAGGGCGTTGCGCGTCCCAGTTACAAAAAGCACGATTGGGGCTACACCATCGGCGGCCCTGTCTACATCCCCCATCTCTACAATAACGACAAAAAGAAAACCTTCTTCTTCTGGTCCCAGGAATGGCGTCGCGAAATCCAGCCCACCGACACCACCATCAGCCAAGTCGTACCCTCCGATGCCGAGCGTGGTGGTGACTTCAATGATGTTTGCCCTGTTTATACCGGCGCCGCGTTCGATCCCTCGAGTTTTCCCGATTGCCCCTCACAACCTGGCTTGCCCGGCACCCCTTTCCAGAACAACACCGTGCCCATGCCACACTCTTCCACCGCCTCGGCTCTGCTTGGCTTGATTCCCAAGGCCAACAACTTTTCGGGCATCAACGGCAACTACGCCAGCGGCCAGGCCGTCGGCACTCCGCTTCCCTCCTACGTCGCCAACCCCAGCTTTCCCACTCACTGGCGCGAAGAGCTCATCCGCGTGGACCACAACCTCACTGACAATCATCGCCTCACCTTCCGCTATATCCATGACACTTGGGGCACCATCAACCAGGGTCCGCTCTGGGGCCAATATGACAACACCTTCGACAACACCAACACCAACTTCACCGGCCCTACCACCAGCTTCGTCGCCAAGCTAACCTCCAACTTCACTCCTTCCCTTCTCAACGAGTTTGTCGCCAGCTACACCGACGACCACATCTTCCTCAGCAACGTCAACAATGCCGTGAATCTCCCGCAAGGGGGCATCAACCTCGCTCCTCTCTTCGCCAATGGTCTTGGTAACAAAATCCCCGCGTTCGCCATTGGTGCCACCAACAACGGCGTTGCGCTTGGGGCGGGCTTCAATGTGGATACTGGTTACTTCCCCTGGAAGAACGCCAACCCCACTTATTCCTACCGCGATATCGTCACCAAAATTATCGGCAATCACACGCTCTTCTTCGGTGCCTATTTTGTCGCCGCCCAGAAAAACCAGGAATCCTCCCTCGACGTTCAAGGGCAACTCACCTTTGCAAACAATAGCCAGTACAGCACCGGCAATCCGTTTGCCGACTTGCTTGTCGGTTCCGTCGCTGGCTATGCCCAAGACGAAAAAAACCTCTACTATTACGATCGCTACAAAATCCTCGAGCCCTTCTTCCAGGATGACTGGCGCGTCACTAGGAAACTTACGCTGAACCTCGGACTCCGCTGGAGCATCTACGGCCGCTACCAGGAAAAGTACAACCAGGAATTTGGCTTCTCCCCTTCGGCCTACCAGGCTTCTCTGGCGCCCTCCTTCTTTCCCCTGAGCGATCCTAATGGCGGTTTTCTCAACATTGGCCCCGGCCAGTACCTGTTCAATGGCCTCATCCAGTGCGGCGAGTCCCATCCCACCGTCCCTGGCGTCTCTCCCGGTCCTACCGGCTGCATGGAAAACAAGTGGGTGAACCCCGGCCCGCGCATTGGTTTCGCCTACGACCCCTTCGGCGATGGCAAGTGGGCCATTCGCGGCGGCTACGGCATCTTTTTCGAGCACATGAACGGCAACGAAGCTAACGCGGAATCCTTGCAATTCAGCGCATCTCCTCTCGCCGTTAACGGCAGCATTGGCTCCGCGTTCGGCTATGAGAATGTAGGCTCTTCGTCCGGAGACAACCTCGCCAGCCCCCTTGGTGCCTACTCCATTCCAGACAAAGTCCAGTGGCCCTACATGCAGCAATGGAACTTCGGGATCGAGCACGAGTTCCCGAAGAACGTGCTCCTTTCCGTCGCGTATGTCGGGAGCAAGGGAACGCATCTCACGCGTCAATACGACCTCAACCAACTCACGCCCATTCCGGCCACGGAAAACCCGTACGTGGTCAACAATCTCGGCGCAATCACCGGCAACGACTGCAGCAACTTTACGTTTGGCGACGACGGGCAGCCGACCCAAGCTGTCATTCAGGGCACCATGGGGGCGGCGCCAGTCACCGTCACGGACGCTTACGTTCTACAAAACCTTTTTGTCGCCTGCGGCAGTAACGGCAGTGCCTCCAACTACTACCGCAAATACCAGGGCTACGGCACCATCACCCGCATCGACACTTCCGCGAACTCCATCTACCACGCGCTGCAAATCGCTCTTCGCCGTACCGTGGGCGACCTCACCCTCAGTGCCAGCTATACCTACAGTCACGCCATCGATAACTCTTCAGACCGCTACGACGCGCTGTTCGTTGACTCTTCCAACCCGAACGAGGCGCGCGCTACTTCCAACTTCGACCTGCGCCACGCCTTCACGCTCAGCTATGTCTACGCCCTGCCCTTCTTCAAGTCTGCTGGCCCGGCTCACACGTTCCTCGGGGGCTGGCAGGTCTCTGGCATCACCACCATCACTTCCGGTTTCCCCTTCACTGTCAGCAACGGCACCACGTACAGCGACAACGCCGGCGTGGCCAATGGGGTCAGTGGCAGCACAATCTCCTCTTTCCCGCTTCTTGTCGGTAATCCCCATTCGGTCACCCAGGCACAGCGCGACACCTTGGCTGAAAACAACGTCTTCGGTGTTCTCGATTACAACCCGGCCGCCTTTGCCCTTCCCACCGGCCTCACCTTCGGCACCTTTTCACGCAACAACCTCACCCTTCCGGACCGCGTCAATTTTGATTTCGGCCTCTTCAAACGCTTCTCCTTCAAGGAGCGCTATGCGATCGAGTTCCGATGGGAAAACTTCAACGTCTTCAATCACACTCAGTTGAATAGCATCAGCGGAAGCACCAATGCCGGCGGCGCCGGTGCCACTACCTCCATGACCTGTGTCGGAAACTCCAGTTTCAACGCCGGCGATCCAGCCTGCGCCCCCACTGGTTTCCTGGTGCTCGACAGTGCCCATTCCCCGCGCATCATGCAGTTCGGCCTGCGCTTCCAGTTCTAGCTCAACCAAAGGCCCTCAACCCCCAAACGGCCCTGCCTCACGGTGGGGCCGTTTCTCTTTCCCCGCACTTCTCCCCCTCGTCTCCCCTCGCCTTGGACCCTTTTCCTTTACTTCATTTCCCTCATTTACCTCCTGAACCTCCTCCCCTATAATCTCCACTCAATTACGGAACCAATTCTCTTGCCCGAACCCGCTCTCAGCCCGGAACGCTATGCCTTGGCCATCATCTCCGATGACGCCGATCTCTTTCGTGACATCCGCAAACTCCTCACCCCGCAATTCCGCACCACGCAGGCCTCCTCGGAGTCCGACATCAAATCCATCCTTGAACACGCTGGCCTCAACGCCATTCTCTTCGACCTCGATTGCGTCGGTGACGGCCCCGCCGACGGCCTCGAGGTCCTCGCCGAAATTCGCAAGGTTCGTGACGACATCGTCTTGTTCTGCTTCACCCGCTCCAACAATCGCACACTCCCGCTGAAAGCCGCTCAGGCCGGCGCCGACGAATTCTTCTTTTATCCCCTCATCTTCGGTGAACTCCACATCATCCTTTCGCGTGTCATCGAAAAGCGTGCCCTCGAACTCGAAGGCCGCCGCCTCCTCCAACAAGTCGAAAGCAAAACCGCCTTCAACGGCCTCGTCGGCGGCAGCCCCGCGATGGAGAAGGTCTATCAGGCCATCGAAGCCGTGGCCTCGACCGGCGCCTCCGTCGTTCTCCGCGGCGAAAGCGGCACCGGCAAGGAACTCGTCGCCCGCGCCATCGTCCAGTGCGGCGATCGCGCCGATCGTCCTTATATCTGCCTCAACTGTTCCGCTCTCCCCGAAACGCTTATCGAATCCGAACTCTTTGGCTACGAAAAAGGTGC
>Ga0335085_10001956_pt1 | contig 40434 bp, 26 predicted proteins | sample Lox_Sample_45_FD_206712 | JGI IMG/M metagenome (GOLD analysis project Ga0335085, IMG submission 206712) | Soil microbial communities from Loxahatchee National Wildlife Refuge, Florida, United States - Lox_Sample_4.5 | ecosystem: Environmental > Terrestrial > Soil > Wetlands | place: USA... | reverse complement strand
TTTTCCAGAGAGAGAAGGATTTCCCGTTTGCCACCGGCGAGTTGAGCGGATTACTGCGCGATATTGCTTTTGCAGGGAAGATCGTGAACCGTGAAGTGAACAAAGCCGGCCTCGTGGATATTCTCGGAACTACCGGACTCAATAACACCACGGGCGACGAAGTGAAGAAGCTTGATATCTACACCCACGAGCAATTTGTTACGGCGCTACAGGTGAGCGGTGAATGCTGTGGTCTCGCGAGTGAGGAGGAAGAAAATTTTCTTCCCATTACCACAGAAGCATCGAAGAATGCGAAATACATCGTTACTCTCGATCCGCTCGATGGCTCGAGCAACATCGACGTGAATGTGGCCATCGGAACCATTTTTTCAATTTATCGCCGTCAATCTTTTTTCGGGACATGCACGCTTGAAGATTTTCTGCAAAAAGGATCGCGGCAGGTTGCGGCAGGTTACATCATTTACGGATCGAGCACGATGATGGTTTATACCACAGGCAACGGCGTAAACGGTTTTACCCTCGATCCTTCCATCGGAGAATTTTGTTTATCCCATCCTGATATCAAAATGCCGGAGACCGGAAAAATTTATTCAGTGAACCAGGGAAATTTCCTGAAGTTCGATCAGCCCGTGAAGGAATACATTACTTATTGCCAGAGTGAGGACAAGGCCACCAATCGTCCTTACTCGCTTCGCTATATTGGTTCGCTCGTAGGCGATATTCACCGCAATCTTCTCTATGGAGGCATCTTCATGTATCCTGCAACGAAGAGCGCCAGTAAAGGAAAACTGCGCTTGCTCTATGAATGTTTTCCCATGTCATTTATCGTCGAACAGGCAGGTGGAAGAGCAATTGACGGCACTCGCCGCATCCTCGACATTGAGCCGCATGAATTGCATCAGCGCAGCCCAATTTTCCTCGGATCGCGCTCGATGGTTGACAAGGTGGAAGAATGCGTCAGGCAATCGAAGATGGCTGATGCGATTCCGGCTTCCACGGTGACCGTGACAGTGTAACAATAAGACTTAGGATATAAGACTTAAGACATTTCATTTTGGTGCTTACGACTAAGGACTAACTACTCTTCATTTACTTTCTTCCGAAATCTGCCGGATTCTCTCCCCACGCAACCGTTTCCCACTTGAGGATTTTGTTGCGATAGGAATTTTCATGAAGCCATTTTTCTGCGCGGGCAATCATCTCAAAAAGATTTTTGTTTTTCTCAGACTGTTTCAATTCAGTTTTTGCTTTCTTGTTTTTTATCCATGAAATGGCCGTGCGGCTATCGGAGTAGATTGGGATTTGAATTCCTCTTTGTTTACAGAATGCAAGAGCATGAACAATGGCGAGAAATTCGCCGACGTTGTTTGTTCCGTCGTGAAATGGCCCCCGGTGAAAAATAATTTTTCCGGTTTTTGTTTCCACGCCCTTGTATTCCATCATTTTCGTATCAGTATTCCAGGCAGCATCCACGCTGATGCTTTCCCAAACAGGAATGCCCGCTGATTTTTTTTCTTCTGCTGAAAGCTCCCGCGGCTTTGAAGTCTTGTTTGTGTGCTTTTGATAATTCTCTTCGTAGGCCTTCTCCGCCTGTGCAAGGTTCTCAAATCCTTTGTACTCCGCTCCGGGAAATCCGTGAATGGCTTTATGGCAATCGCCCCAATTATCGAAGATGCCGGTGGTTCTTCCTTTCCAAACCACATAAAATTTTTTCTTTTCCATTTGCCTCTGCCAATATCAGCATAATAAAATAATTTCGTCGCCGTAAGCTTTAGATGGCCAACCATGATTTCTCGCAACAAATTTTTATTCTTTTCCCTTCTTATTTCAATCGTTCTCCTGTCTTCCTTTTTTCTTTTTCGTGAAGGGAGAAATGAAAACGAAAAAAATGATGAGCCCAGCGATTGGTTTGTGATGCAGCGTGCTTTTCCCTATGGAAAAGTTGATTATACTGCGTATCGCACGGCGGTGCAGCAGAAAGCCACGATGAATGATCCTTCATCATTACGAGACTATTTACAGTGGCAACCGGCAGGTCCTGTCAACATCGGAGGCAGAGTGCAGGACATTGAAATGGATCCCAACAATACGAATGTGATTTACGTGGGCTCGGCGTCTGGCGGCGTGTTCAAATCGACTGACGGTGGCACTAACTGGACTCCGATCTTCGATGGCGAGCCGAGTTTATCCATTGGTGATATTGCAATCGCTCCATCTGATCCAAGTATCGTTTACGTCGGAACCGGTGAACCCAACTGCGGTGGCGGATCTGTAACTTATGATGGTGCAGGCATTTTCAAATCCATTGATTCAGGTGCAACGTGGAATTATGTAGGATTGGATTCAACAAGAAACACAGGCAGAATTGTAATTGATCCCACGAATTCTGATCGTGTATTCGCAGCGACGATGGGTGACCTTTTTGCGAATGACAGTCATCGAGGCGTTTATCGTTCGATCGATGGAGGACAAACCTGGGATCAGGTTTTGTTTGTGAATGATTCAACCGGTGCCGTTGATCTTGCCATCAACCCTCAGCATCCTGATACGATTTATGCTGTCACCTGGCAGCGCGTGCGCCGGTTCACGTATGAAGCGTACTACGGACCCGGCTGCGGCATCTGGCGGTCATACGACGGCGGCGACACATGGACACAGTTGACGAGTGGTTTGCCTTCGAGTGATAATGGCCGCATCGGCATTGACATTTCACAATCGAATCCCTCAGTGCTGTACGCTGTTTACACGCAGGGTTCCACAGCAGGATTCAAAGGCGTTTATAAAACTACCAACGGTGGCGATTCATGGAGCGAAACCAACGATGGTGCGATGAACGGTGATTTTGAAACTTATGGCTGGTGGTTCAGCAGAATAAAAATTGACCCTACGAGTTCGAACACTGTTTTCTTCATCGGCTTCGATTTATATAAAACCACGAATGGAGGAAACAGTTGGTCCTTTGCTTCGGGAAGCAATCATGTGGATAATCACACCGTGTACATTCATCCGCAAAATCATCAGCTTGTTTACTGCGGAAATGATGGCGGCCTTTACAAATCAACCAATGGCGGAAGTTCATGGTCACATTTCACCAACATTCCCGACAACCAATTTTATTCGGCGGAAATTGATAACAGTGACCCGACAAATCTTTACGGCGGCGCTCAGGATAACGGCGTGAACAGAACACTTACCGGCAATGTGGATGACTGGAGCAGCATCATCGGCGGCGATGGATTTTACATCATCGTTGATCCAACCAACAATAATTATCAGTATGGTGAATCGCAATACGGTGCATTGGTGAAATCAAGCAACGGCGGAAATTTTTTCAATGGAGCCACCAATGGAATTTCTTTTTCTGATCGCTTCAACTGGAATGCTCCGATTGCATTCAATCCTCAAAATCCCAAGTCCCTTTACTTCGGTTCACAGAAAGTTTACAAAAGCGTAAATCGTGCCGGTCACTGGAATGCGATCAGTGGTGATTTGAGTAACGGGTACTCCAATTCGCTCGTGACGTATGCAACGGTGGTTACAATTGCTGCTTCACCCGTGGATTCGAATATCATTTGGGCAGGAACCGATGACGGCAACGTGTGGGTGACGCAAAACAACGGCGGCAACTGGACTAAAGTCTCCGACTCATTGCCCGATCGCTGGGTCACGCGCGTGGTCTGCGATCCGCATGATTCGAATACGGCATACGTCACACTTTCCGGTTACAAGTATTACGACAACATGACTCACGTTTATCGCACCACCGATCTCGGCGCAACATGGACGAGTATAGGAGGAACTATGCCCGATGTGCCGTGCAATGATCTTATCGTTGATCCTGATTACGATTCAACATTGTATCTCGCGACTGATGTGGGGGTTTTTTACACGACAAATTTGGGTACAACGTGGTTTTCTTTGGGTTATGATTTGCCGACGGTTCCTGTCGATGATCTGGTTTTCCATGAACCCACAAGAAAATTGGTGGCCGGCACTTACGGGAGATCCATGTATTCACTCGACCTGAGCGTGTTCACTCATGCAACAGCTATCGAAGAGCATTCATTTGATGTTTCTGTTTTCCCGACGTTGGTTGATGAAAATTTAACCGTAAACATTTTCAGTTCAAAATCGAATAATAAGGTTTCATTTTCGCTGATTGATGTAAATGGAAATCTTGAATGGAATTCGGCACAGAAAAACCTTCATCTCGGAGAAAATTCATTCAATCTCTCTCTCAACGAAATGAATTTGAAGAAGAACGGCACAAACGGAATTTTCTTCCTGAATATTAAATCGGGAAATCAAATAGTGACGAAGAAGATTATTGTGATGCAATAAGAGTGCTTAGACATGACAATTGTCTCCGTCAAGTGCGACTAAAGTCATTCTTCACTCTTCAAATGAATTTTTATTTTTATCACGTGAATATATCTACGTCATTTAAACTCTCCATTTATGAAGTATCCGTTTCACATTGAGCGAACTGAAGTTTCGCGGCTGAAAAACATTGATTTCAGCAATCTGCCATTCGGCAAATACTATGGTGATCACATGTTTGTGGCTGAGAGCCGCCGCGGGCGGTGGATGGATTGCCGCATCATTCCCTTCGGAAATATCCCGTTTAGTCCCGCATCTTCGGCCATTCACTACGGACAAATCATTTTTGAAGGCATGAAAGCATTTAAGAATCCGGAAGGAGAACCGATGCTTTTCCGCCCTGAAATGAACTGGAAGCGATTCAATGTTTCGGCCGAGAGAATGGCCATGCCGCAAGTGCCTCATGAATTATTTCACGATGCACTGAATGAGTTAGTTTACATGGATCAGGATTGGATTCCGACGGAGAAGGGGTATTCACTCTATCTGCGTCCGTTCATGTTTGCCACGGATCGTTTCATCGGTGTGCGCCCGACTGAACTGTTCAAGTTCATCATCATCACTTCACCGTCGGGATTATATTATCCGAAACCGGTGAAGGTGGTTACCTTCCAGAAATATGTTCGCGCATTTCCCGGCGGCGTGGGTTTTGCAAAAGCGGCAGGAAATTACGGAGCGTCCATGTTGCCATTAAAAGAAGCAATGGATGCCGGCTTCGATCAGGTACTGTGGACGGATGGTTATGAGCACAAATACATTGAAGAAATCGGAACGATGAATGTATTCTTCGTGATCGATAATGTCGCAATCACTCCATCTCTCGACGGCACTATTCTCGATGGTGTAACCCGCGACAGCGTGATTCAACTCTTTAAGCAGTATGGGATGAAAGTGGAAGAGCGAAGGCTTTCGATTGATGAAGTGATGGAAGCAAATAAGAAGGGCTTGTTGCAGGATGCATTCGGATCAGGCACTGCTGCAGGCATCTCGCCCATCTCACACATTTCGCACAAAGGTGCGACAATTGAATTGCCACCGGCGGCCGGGCGGAAATATTGGCTGCGGCTGAGAGATGATCTTGACGGCATCAAGAATGGAACAATTCCTGATCGCTATGGTTGGTGTATGAAAGTGAAGAGCCAGATTCTTGCTGAAGTGCTCGAGTAGCGATGTTACTGAAGTGTGAGTTTTGTTGATTCTTTCCACGCAAAGATTCTGTTTCTTTGCCGCATACTTATGAGCATATCTAAAGAAAGAAGAGTTATTCCTCTTGAAGATTTCTTCCGCAATCCTGAAAAAACACGATTTCAGATTTCACCCAATGGCGAATATTTATCTTTCATGGCACCATGGGAAAATCGACTGAATGTTTTCACAAAACAGATTGCGAGCGGAAAAGAATTTCGTGTTACCTCAGAGAAAGACAGAAATGTTGCCGGATTTTTCTGGGGGAGTAACAGCCGGATTGTTTTTCTGAAAGACAAAGGCGGCGATGAAAACTTTCATCTCTATTCTGTTTCTCCCGAGGGAAAAGATGAACTTGACCTCACTCCATTTGAAGGAATCACTACGCAAATCATCGACGAGCTGCCGGACAACGAAGAGGAGGTGATCATCGGACTGAATCTGCGGAATAAGGAAATTTTTGACGCCTACCGGTTGAACATCAACACGGCGGCACTTGTGATGGAAGCGGAAAATCCCGGCAATATCACAGAGTGGGGAACGGATCACAAGGGAATAATTCGATTAGCAATTACAACTGACGGAGTAAACAACACACTTCTTTATCGCGAAACACATCTCGATCCGTTTTATGAATTAATCACGACTCACTTTCGTGAATCACTTGCTCCGCTGTTCTTCACCTTCGACAACAAAAAATTTTATGCGCTCTCCAATCTCAATCGCGACAAAGCAGCGATTGTGATTTTTGATCCGGCAGAAAAAAAGGAAACAGAAATTTTATTTCAGCATGGCGAAGTGGATTTAGGAGGACTTTCTTACTCCCACAAAAGAAAAGTGCTCACGAATTATTCTTACACTGACTGGAAGCGGCAAATTGTTTTTCTCGATTCAGAAGCAGAAAAAATTTACAAGCGCATAGAAAAAGAAGTAGGTGATGTTGAGATTGTGATCGTTTCTCATGACAAGGAAGAAAGAAAATTTTTAGTGCGAACTTTCAGTGATCGTTCGCTTGGTGCGTACTATTTTTTCGACGCGGAAAAAGATTCGCTCACTCATCTCTCTGATGTAAGCCCATGGCTGAAAGAAGAAGAATTATGCGAGATGAAACCAATCACTTACAAGACGCGCGATGGGCTCACGGTTCATGGTTATCTCACGCTGCCGTCAAACGTCATTGTGAGCGGGACGAAGCAATCCCCAACAAAGGAGATGGCTTCGTCCCGCGAAAATGCGGGACTCGCAATGACGAGTAAGGTTCCGGTTGTTGTGAATCCTCACGGCGGTCCGTGGGTGCGCGACGGTTGGGGGTTCAACCCCGAAGTTCAGTTTCTCGCGAATCACGGTTATGCGGTTTTCCAAATGAATTATCGCGGTTCAACAGGCTACGGAAAAAAATTCTGGGAAGCATCATTCAAACAGTGGGGAAAGAAAATGCAGGACGACATTACTGACGGCGTGAAGTGGCTCATCAATGAAGGCATCGCTGATCCGAAGCGCGTTGCGATTTACGGAGGAAGCTACGGCGGCTATGCAACACTCGCCGGTTTAACTTTCACTCCGGATTTGTATGCTTGTGGAATTGACTACGTGGGCGTATCCAATCTGTTCACCTTCATGAAAACGATTCCGCCGTATTGGAAACCGTATCTCGAAATGATGTACGAGATGGTCGGCAATCCCGAAACGGAAAAGGAAATGCTGCACGACGCGTCTCCTGTTTTTCATGTTGACAAAATCAAAGTACCGTTACTCGTGGCGCAGGGCGCGAATGATCCGCGCGTGAACATCAATGAATCGAATCAGATTGTGGAAGCATTGCGCAAGCGCGGAGTAGAAGTTGAATACATGGTGAAGGACAATGAAGGTCACGGATTTCATAATGAAGAAAACCGTTTTGATTTTTATCGGGCTATGGAAAAGTTTTTAGCGGAACATTTGAAATAATTCTTTGTTTCCCCAATGAAAAAAGCAGAAGCCGCAACGGCTTCTGCTTTTTATTTACAACCAAAAGCTGAATTAAGAAAGATGTTTGTTAATCATCTTGGTCATCTCGAACATGTTCACGGATTTCTTTCCGCCGAGCACGGCTGATAATGTTCCATCAGCGTTGATCTGGCGTTTGTTTTTCGCATCCTGTAAATTGTTCTTCTTGATGTAAGCCCAAACTTTCTTCGTCACCTCTGTGCGGGGTAACGGTTTGCTGCCAACAATTGCCGCCAGTGAAGAACTCGGATTCATCGGCTTCATGAAGGCAGGATTGGGTGCACGTTTCGCTTTCGCTTTTGGTTTTGCAGCAGCTTTCTTTTTGGGAGCTGCTTTTTTGGCTGCTTTTTTCTTTGCCACAGTTTGAAATTTTAAGGTTAAAAAATGATTTTGAGAGTGAAAAGATAGCAACATACTCAGCTATCATAGAGGGAAACGCAACAAAAGTTATCAACAATAATTTATCAGTTTCATAGGGGAATTCAGACATGAAGCCCTATTCGCATCTGTTTCGGAGAATTCCTTCACTGAAGCCGCCAATCAACCGGTTGTTTTTTCTGAAGTTCGAGCAGCTCATTCGTCCTGGAAAAATGTCTGCATCCGAAGAATCCGTTGCTCGCGGAATAGGGTGAAGGATGCGCTGCTTTCAGCACATGATGTTTGTTGAGATCAATGAGTGATTGTTTTTCCTGTGCGAATTTTCCCCAGAGAAGAAATACAACGCCCGTTTTCTCCTCTGAAATTCTTCTGATCACAGCATCCGTAAAAGTTTCCCAGCCAATATTGTGATGCGATGCGGGCTGATTCGCGCGCACGGTGAGTAATGCATTCAGAAGCATCACGCCTTGTTGCGCCCACCTGACGAGGTTGCCTGATTTGGAAACAGGAATGCCAAGATCATCATGCAGCTCTTTGAAAATATTTTGCAGTGAAGGAGGAAGCGCAATTCCATCGGGAACAGAAAAACACAAACCGTGCGCCTGCCCTTTTCCGTGATAGGGGTCCTGCCCGAGCAACACCACTTTCAACTGATCAAACGGAGTAAGATTAAATGCATTAAAGATGAGCGGACCGGGAGGATAAACGGTTATGCCCTGCTCGCGTTCTTTCAGAAGAAATTGTTTGATTGCAGTGAAATACGGCTGCTGAAATTCATCATCGAGCAGTTCTTTCCAACCCGATTCAATTTGTACTTCAACGCGCGCTTTTGATTCCATGAAGCAGCAAATGTAGAAAGCCGTTTCACTTTTGCTTTATCTTTGTGCGCTGTTTTCGCACAAGAGATCATGGTCCGGTAGCTCAGTTGGATAGAGCATCAGCCTTCTAAGCTGAGGGTCATTGGTTCGAATCCAATCCGGATCACTCACCTTGCTACAATCTTCTCAATCCGCTGTTGCAGCGCTTTTCCGAGTGAAGATTTTCCCCAATCATTTTTCAGCAGATAGGCCTTTGAAATTTTAAGATGATCAACTGAAGCGAGATACAAGTAGAAATTTCGCGCGAGTTCATTCAGATCATTAATTGATCCGAGAATGATGAGGTGATTTTCCTGAAGAATGAATTTTTCTCTATCTAATTCGCTGATGGAATTGAATTGTTGTTGTGTAAGAAGCATCGCAATTCGCCTTTCATGTTTCACTGAAAGAAAATCCTTTGCTTCGAAAATAGGAGTGTCAGGCGCGTAGTGCCGATACTTCGAGCCGGGAGTTGTGCCATGCTGAAAAGTTTTCTCATCGATAATTTTTGCCTGAGGAGATACAGAGTGAATTTCTTTCTCGCCAATGAATCCATGACGCAGAATTAAAATTTCTTTTTCACTTCTCGCATCCACAATGGTCGATTCGAGTCCAACTTTGCTTGCCCCGCCATCAACAATGCCATCGACTTTCTCACCCAAATCTTTTTGCACCATTCCGGCAGAAGTGGGAGAGACTTTCCCTGAAGTATTCGCACTGGGCGCTGCAACAGGATGATTAAATTTTTTTATCAGGTCAAGAAATACCGGATGATCGGGAATGCGGGCAATCACCTGAGCATTGCCGCATGCCGCAAATTTGAGAGGAGAATTTTCAGGAAGATCAAGCATGAAGCTGATCGGTCCCGGAGAAAATGCATTCATCAGTTTTTGCGTGGTGACGGGAATTTCTTTCACGTAGGACCTGATCTGCTCCTCAGAATAAAAATGGCAGATGAGCGGGTTATCAGCAGGGCGATTCTTTATTTCAAAGACTTTGGCGATCGCTGCAGGATTTAGTGCATCCGCCGCGAGACCATAAACGGTTTCTGTAGGAACAGCCACCACTTTTCCCTGCTGCAAAAACTCAATCGCTTTTTCCGCACTGATCATTCTGCAAGTATCGCAAATGATTGGAAGAAGCGATCGCTGTACTTCGGTTTCTGTTTTGACTGATCGGTGAGAATGAATGCGGAAGTTGAAGAGTAAAAAATCTTTCCGGCAATCTTATTGCCGTCATTGTCCTGGCAGGTAAAATTATTTCCTGAATCATCGAGAGTGAAATTCTTTTTATCAGCAGAAACAAGTGACTGAATTTTTTTGTGATCAGTGACGGGAATAATCGTCAAGCTGAATGATTCCTTTTTACCGTTATCAGATTTGATTTCAGCCGCGTAATGATTTTCATTTTGATCAATCTTCAACTGCGGATGCTCCGGGAAGTCAACCACAAGATTATTTTTCTTCGAGTGAAAACGATACCAGCCGTCATCGAGATAATTTTTAAAAGAAGGAATCACAGGAATCACCGTGTAACCTTTTGCTCTCAGCAAACTCACCAATCCTCCGTCACCACCAAGATGTCCGGCACCCACGGCAACAAAAGTTGAATGAAGATGCACGAGCGAATCAATTCGGTGCGCCATCTTGATGTTGCGCTGCGTGATGAGCGCATCATAGAGTGAATCCGGAATCGAAAGATCATTTTCAAACTTCATCATCTGATTGAGATCGTTGCCGAGATAGTCATTGATCATTTCCTCGAATTCTGTTGTATCGGTCGAATATTCGCGAACTGATTTCATGAGCAGCTGTGCCTGATCCTTATAAGTCATCACATCGAAGATTGACATTTGCTCCTGCGCCGTTTCAAGCCCGATGATTTTCTTCTGTTGATCTTTCGCTGAGTTTTCAAAATACTGATCGAGGAACGGATCAGCATTGGCGATGATTGAATCTTCGCCACTCATCATCTCGAGCATCATCGCTACATAAAGGGGCTTCATCCTTTCAAAATAAGAAATGCTGAGCCCGGCATTCTTCATCGCGAACCATTGCACAGAATCGTATTGATTATCGGTGAGCAACGATTTGAGTGTGGTTTCGCCATTCATAAAAATACCTTGCAGCAAGGTGCTCTGCACGGATTCATCAATCACTACTTCCATGGCAAAGGCATCGCACATTTCGAAGGCAGGCAGCACCGAATCAGCAAAATGAAAAACGCGCGGATCACTCGAGTGCATCGTGCCGTAGATATAGGAATCCTGCGGTAAATTATTTCCACTAATTCGCCAGAGCAAAGAATTTCCCTGCGCAGAAGAGCTGTTAGAGAAAAGAAAATACAGGAGAGAAAATAATAATGAAGTCTTCATCGGCAATTAAATCAAAACAGAAGAAGTGAAATTACGACTTCCTGACACTAATCTTTTTTCGAAGAAAATAATTCCATGATGGGAACACTCACACCTGTGGTTGAGAAACCACCGTCATGATATAGATTCTGCATTGTCACTTTTTTCGTGAGATCAGAAAACATGACCACGCAATAATCGGCACACTCATCTGCCGTTGCATTGCCGAGCGGCGACATTGAGTTTGCATAATTATAGAAGACCTCAAAACCGGAAACGCCGCTGCCCGCCGTGGTGTAAGTCGGAGATTGAGAGATCGTGTTCACGCGCACTTTCTTTTTCACTCCATAGTGATAACCCCAACTGCGCGCCACTGATTCGAGCAGTGCTTTAGCATCAGCCATGTCATTGTAGTTTGGAAAAACACGCTGTGCGGCCATGTATGTGAGCGCTGCAATTGATCCAAACTCATTCATGGCATCGAGATGATAAGCCGTTTGAATCATTTTGTGAAGTGATGCAGCAGAGATGTCGAGTGTCTTTAAATAAAAATCATAGCTGAGGTCAGTGTAAGGTTTGTTCTTCCTCACATTCGGCGACATGCCGATGGAGTGAAGAATAAAATCAATTCCTCCTCCATGAATCTCCATGGCCCGCTGAAAAAGTTTTTGAAGATCATCAGCATTTGTTGCATCAGCAGGAATTACTTCGGCATTCACAGCTTTCGCCAATTCATTGATCTTCCCCATGCGCATGGCGACCGGTGCGTTTGTGAGCGTAATCGCCGCACCTTCTTCAAAACACCGAGTCGCCACCTTCCATGCAATGGAGCTTTCATCCAGCGCACCGGAGACGATTCCTTTTTTCCCTTTCAGCAAATTGTAACTCATAAGAAGTTTGTTTACGGCAAATGTAGAGTCGATAGGGGAAAAATAGAAATGCATACTTGAGAATGATTTCCTGGATTGCTTCGCTGCACCTATCTGTCGCCCAATTCCTGAAGAGTAATTTCTAAATCATAGATAACATCACCTTCAGTTTTATTCTGGATGACGAAGTGCACCGGCTTTGCAGAGAGATGCATTGTTGCGAGTTGGGAAGCATCAACGGCAGCAGTATAAGAGCCTGAAGGCAGACCGAGATAGCTGAACTCTCCATCGGACTGAGAAATTGTACTTGCAATGAAAATTGAATCAGCGGTGTAAAAATTAATTTTAAGCCCGTTGACATTCTCCTGACCGTCACTTCGGACAGGACGAATTGTCCCGGAGACCTCGCCAATAACTTTAACAGGAATTTCCACTACGCGAAACTGATTGGGAGTAACTTCTATGCTTAGTGTCTTCTTGTCTATAACCCATGCTATATTTTCAATTCCACTGGTATTTAGATTAACCAAACAATCGGTGTACGGTTCAAGCCCTGAAATGATTATTGAAGTGTCGTTTTTACTTTTTTTGACACTCCCACCGGTCGCCTGAATATTTAAGCCGCTCACTTTAGGTTCATCTTTGTCATGTATTCCATTGTTGTTTATGTCCAGGAACGGGATAATTATAATTCCGCCACGGCCCATGTTTGAAATTGCCGTAGAAGAGAAATAATCTGCCTTTCTCTCATAGAGTATGCTTCCGCTGGCTGATTCGGTAATGGTGCTCTCGTTTCCGCTATGAGTAGCAAGGAACCCCAAGTGTGCTGCCGATAGATCGTACCTGAAACCAAGCTGGTAAATATTTCTATTGCTTATTAAATTGTCTTCGTAACTAAAATCGACATAGCCATGCTTTGAAAGTTTCTTTTCAAAGAGTATGCTTAAATTAAGAAATTTACCGCTATTGTACTGATACTGTACTTTGGGTGTGATAATTGTTCCTGCGGGAAGTGCAAACGCTGTTGAAATATTGCTGTAAGTATTTGCACTTAAGTGATCTAAAGCAAAAGCATAAGTAGTGACATTAAAGTTCACCCAACGGATTCCGCCGGAAATAAGAAGTTCCATATTTGTATTCTTGTTTTGTAATACCATATTATGGTCAACGGTAAGACGCGAGAACGATGAAAATTTCCCAATATGGAACGGCATTGACACCATGGCCCGCGCTTCTTGTGTATAGTTAAATTTCACAGCATCTTGATCAGTTTGATATTTTACATAGCTTAAATCCAATTGAAGATTGAATGGCGAGTGATAGCTGAGCAACTGGCGCGTTCTGACTTGATACACGTATTCAGAAGTGAAAATAAAATTAGACGGAAGCCTTAACGTAGCGCTCAAATACGGCATTTGAGGCCTTGAAATGGAAGAAAGATATTCCACCCCTCCCGTGAGAGTGACGCCTCGCGATATCCCATAGCTTAAACGTGCCTGCGAAAATCGTGAATGAGCATAGTCCTCGACAATCCCGGCACTTATTTTATATTCAAATTCATTCGGAGGCAGAAAATTGAACGGGACATTGATGCTTTGCTTTGATATTTTTTCTTCGCCCCAGGGTCCGTAATAGCGAAGCTTAATATCAGTACTTCCATAGACAAGAGGAACATTAAAAATGAAGAACCCGGAAGCATCGGCTTTAGTGTAATCCACCAGAACATTATTCACATAAAGCTCAACAGTCCAGTTTGGCTGTGTGTAGTCGCTTAAAGTATATGTAGCAAATGATCTTCTGAAGTAGGTTGGAGTATTAGTGAGCTGAATTCCGATTACAGGATCATAAATGGATGAAATGGACTGAGTGAAAATTTTTCCGGCCAGGGTTTGACGCAGGAACGGATTATCATTGTTGGCATATCGCCATAGGTAATATTGCTGCTTCTCCAAGAACGGCTGTCCGCTGTTATAATTCAAATAAGCAGTAGCATCTCCGCCCAGTAACATGCCGCCTAATCCCAGATAAAACCTTGCTTGTTTATATCCGTTGGACTGCTGATCTGCGATTAACATCCAATCCGCAGCTCCGAAATTAAAAAGTGAAAATTGTCGTTTAAAAAAAGTGTCAGGCAGAGATACTGAATTTTGTTCGGATAAATTCTGATACATCTGCTCATGTTTCAGATCCCGGATCATAGGTAACTCGAGTTGAGTAGTCATCACCACTGATAAACTATGAAAATCAAAATTGCAGTTTAAGCCAAAGACCTTTCCAAAGTAATCGGATTTTAAGTATAAATCAGACGAGGACTTAATTATGCCATCCGGACTTAATTCAAACCTTTTACCTTCATATTGAATACTATGATTAATGCCGTCGATTACAAATGTTGCCTTTGGACTCATAAAAAAACCTGTAAGCGAATCCTGATCTGATGTCGGAGTACTTTTAATTCGCAGAAAATCAAAAAGCGCTTTGACGGATATATAAGCTGTTTGCCCTTTAATAACTGCAGGAAGTTCGGTGCTGCCAATTGACTGGGTAGCCAGTGTTAATAATGTTTCACTATAATTATCATTTGTCTGGCCGTGAACGAATAAAAAATTACTCCCGATAGTAACTATGGTTATTAAAATAAATTTAAAAAGAAACAGATGATCCCTCCATGCGAACTTTTTTAGTGTATTGTTAAATCTACGGTGCATGGATTACTTTAATTAACTTTTGTATTATTCCTGATCAAAAGTTACTGTAAATGTGCCAACATAGTTTCCTGCTTTATTTGTCTGAATGCTTCCAACAGTTAATGTTCCGCCTATTCTTACGTCGGTTCTTGCCGGTGGAACAGCATTGGATATAAAAGGAGATCCGGGGTTAGAATCATTAGTTATAAGATTCATTGTGCCGCCATTACTGCCTGTTAGGATTCCAGCGCTTCCAACTTGAACGTGAATGATTGTTCCTGGTAATGCCTGAACTTCAAAAAGAGCTGGTGAGTAAGTAAACCCCTGATTGATTGGAATGACATCACCGCTTGTCGTTCTTGCGCCGGTGGCTGACACAGTAATTGAGCCACCAGAATTAATTGGATAAAACGCACCAAAACTTAATTCCTGATCTGTATTTACGAAGACGGAAATTGGCTGAGGAGGACTCTCCTGAGCAAGTAAAGAAAAAGAATTTAGTATGAGCAATACAAATACCACCAGTTTAACCAAACTGTTTTTAAAATTGGACGGCGGTCTTATTGGTATCATTCCTCCTCGATGAATAATTTCTTAGACTGCTTTTGCTTGTTAAAGTATAGTGTTGCTATGTAGATGCCCGTGCTTAGTGAGGTAGTAATTTCATGATATCCCGAATCATCTAAGTTTTCTCTAAGTACAATCCTTCCCAGTGGATCTGATAAAATAAGCTGGGAATTGATTTCCGGACTATAAACAACAACTCTGTTTCCAAAGCTATGAACAACCATTTGTGGTGCTGTACTTACATTGCCTAAAGGGAATTTCGCGCTAAAGACAAGGAAAAATCTATTGCTGTACTCACCTGAATTAAGATATAGTTCAAATTTAATCCCGGAATGAAGCTCCTCGCTCTTTCCCGTAAGCTGATCAAGGAAATAAATGTGGATGTTGTCGGTAATGCTTTCAAAGCTGACAACTTGAAATGTAATAGTTCCTGCGTTGTTTAGGGCTAGCCCAAGCGGAATTAAAGTCAAGCTATCAATGGAATCAGGTATAGATTTAATGGAAAGCTTAAATGCATCGGATGAAAGAGCATATAGATTAGGGGCATGTGGATCAGTATTAAATAATTTTAGCGCGTCGCGCTCTTTACTATAAATAGTTGTTGCACTGTCATCAAGATAAGCAACAAGGTAATCGATTATCTGAGGGTACACGTTATCCGTAGCTGAAAGACGGAGCAATGGCACAGCGCTTCCTGCCGGTTTATGGAATACTGACAAGAGGTTATTAACTCGCGCACTATTATTTAATGTCAGGGTACCAGTAACGGGAAATGATCCATTTGAAACGTGAACAAAGAATCCCTGCATTGCAGGCACTATGTTGCTTGCAATTCCATCGCTTGAAATGCCATTTACGTATGAACTATAAACACCGGTGTATTGGTTTGTGTCGCTGGAATTAAAATAATAAATCGAGTTGTCAATATTCGTTCGGCTCCAACCGCCCGGTGCGTCCCAATCAATCGGGGAAGGATATGGATTGCCTATTAAATTAAATCCCTGTGTAAATGGTCTGTTGTGATTATAGAGCGTAACCGTTAGTGATCCATTATTTGGGTTGCCGGTGATATCTATGGTTTTATCTGCAGTGGAAGAACCAAAATTAGCTGCATAACCCGCGAGTGGCTCCAGCTGATTAGCTGATATTGTATCGGTCACCCATCCTGACGACAAGCGATCTTCGTCATAACTATAGAAAGCGGGGAATGAAGCATTAAGATTTAAGTCATCCGACAATTCATTAACAGTGGCATCGGAGAAAGGCGAGCTGATGTATTTATAGCCAAAGCCAACACTAAGATAACACTGCATGGTCACGTCACCTAAAACATTGCCCGTTCCACTGCCGTCAATAAGTGCAGTTTGTCCGGCAGTGGAGAGCATAGTAAGATTACCGGCCGAATTAAACTGTCCGTTTACTTTTAGGATTCCTTTAAGAGTTGATGCTGAGCTTAAAGTTGCACCAGAGACATTGTCAATGGTTAAATTGTTAAAGGCAAATGATGGAATAGTTTGGGTGTGGGTCCCGTTAAAATCCAATGTGCTTCCGTCAGCTTCATAAGTGGCAGGCATGCCTGCAAGAGAAAGCTGATTTGAAATTCCGATTGTTCCTGATGGAGACAAGGTTATTTGCCTGCCGGCAGTGGATGCAATAGTTAAGTTGTAATAATTTACCGCAGTAATAGTTTGGTCGCCAGAACTGGCATAATTAAAGGTGCTTGTATCAGCTGAAAAGCTGCCTATGTTGCCAAAGCTGTCACTTATATTATAGACGCCATTACCATGTATGTTTCCGGCGTTGTAAATGGAATAGGTTGTTATAGTTCCGTCATTGGCTATTGAGCCGGTTGAATAATTATGAATTGAATCGGCGGTCAAAATCCCTGAGGCAATAGAGATAAATGCGCTTTCATTAGAAATGATTTGCGCTCGTACTGTTAACGGCGGAGCTAAAAAAAACATTGCATAAATAGAGACACACAACGAGATGAAGGATCTGATTCTTCGTCCTGTAATTCTTAAAGTAATACTATGTTTTTCTCGCAGTTGCATCAGGAAGTTATGGCTATAATTAGTTTTCCTTTATAGAATTGAAGTGAAAAAATTTCTTTTACCACCATTCCAGTGTGCTGCCGGCTTTAGCAATGATGGCTGAGTTTGCTACCTCACTTGCAAATCTTACAGTAACTGTTCCATTGGCTGATGGTTTTATTATGCCTTTGATAATTGCTATGTTGCCGGTCGTTAAAGAAGTTGCATTTGACGCCGACGGTGAATCATACGTTGAAGAGTAATTTACCGTTTGCGATGTCGCGGTTAACGTGTAATTTGAAGTATAGCTCAGAATTGTTGGTGAAGCAGGACCATTAATTGACCATCTCGAACCCGTTGTAGTTGCAGCTGAAGTATAATTAATTGTTGCTTCAAACCGGTAAGTTGTTCCGGCTGTCACAGAAAAACTTAGGCCGGTTACATCAGCAATGGTATTTGCGGTTGCATTATTGTTTGTGACATCAGATCCAAGAACAACTATAGTTCTTGAGTCTTTCCAACCGGGCGCGGATGATCCATTAGACATTAAGACCTGACCAGTTGTGCCAGCGCTGGTATATGCATGTGCAGTACCTGTTCCGTAGCCTACGGCGCCGGCTGTGGGAGTGGCTGTACTGTTGGTTCCGCCGCTGGCAATTGGTAGTGTTCCCGTAAAGCTTATCGTTGGAGTCGTTCCGCCGGAGGAAGCGATGTTTCCTGTTCCTGAAACAGAAGTCACGCCAGTGCCCGGTGGCACCGCCCACGTGCCATCAGCTCGTAAGAAGTTTGCAGTTCCTCCGCCGCTAAGAGGTGCCAATCCTTTCGTGGTAGAAGTAAAATTATCAAGCATAGCCGTCACTTGCGTTCCGGTTAAATCTAAACTGTTGGCCACAGAAGCAGTATTATTTCCTTTTATTGAATTGGCAGGCATTTGTGCTGCCTTGGCATTCGTAACTGAATTCGAAGCGATGGTGGCAGCAAAGCTTCCCGTTCCGCTTCCGGTCACATCACCAGTCAGCGTTATGGTTTGGTCACCTGTATTCAGCCCGGAGACAGAGGCATCAGCAGGAACAGTTAAGGTTTTAGATGTTGTTCCGCCTGAAATAGCGAATCCGTTAGTAAGAGCAGTCAGTGATAAATTATTGTAAGTTTTGCCTGTTAACGCGGATGCAATTTTGTTATCTGCTATAGTGCTTCCGCTCCAGGTGCCGGTGCTTATTGTCCCCAGGGTAGTAATACTGGTTTGACCGGAATAATTAGAGGCGATATCAATAATAGGGTCTGATGCTGTTCCTGAAAGACTGATTCGGTTTGCAGTTCCTGTTATACTATTAACTCCACTGCTACCGGAAAAAAGAGTTCTCCAGCCTGAACCATCATAGAAATTAAATTTATTCAGATCAGTGTTATAAATTAATAATCCTGTTGCGAAGATTCCGCTGTTAATGGCATCGCGTTGTGCCTGCGTCATGCGTGGAATTAAGAACCCTTTACTTGTGGTTCTCAACTCTAGAATGGATGATGCGTCAGGTGTTATGGTTGTACTGCTTATCCCAACAGCTTGGCCGCAAGTAATTTTAGTGGCAGCTATGGTTATTATAATTAAGTAAACAGCAAACTTTAAAACACTATGAGGTCTGGGTTCGGGCGTCATTGTGTTATTGATTTAATGCTCGATTATCGTTTGGCTAAGTTTAATTCATGGGCTAATGTTGTTTCGTTGCAGTAGCACCGGACGGTACAGATAATTGTAATGTTGACTCGGCAAGCAGTTCGCTTTTTGAATCGGGCTGGCCTCTGTAAATTACCTGAAGTGAGCCCAGGCTATAATCAACTCCGTCAATTTTTTTAAGCTCAAGCTTGCAGGTACGCAATGTATTTGGAGTGTAAATGGCAAAGCCTTGTACACCTCCTACTTTTGTCACTTTTCCTTTTTGAGAAATGTAGTTCACAGTTATATCACCGTATTCTGAGATGTTTCCTTTGCGGTCGAATTCCAGGTGAAGTATTGGGATTGAATCATTCTGTCTTTCGAAATACATGTTGGAAATACCTACGCTTCCTGCGGCTTCTCCCACACGAATAATGCATGCCATAGTAATCCCGAATATGGGAGTTAAGAGTGCAGAAATCGAAGTAGACTCATTGGCATTAGGGTTATTCGGAATTGCTTTAGGAGTAGCTCTTAAGTATAAGTGTGAGCGGTATTCTCCCGGCTTAAGCTGATTGGTTTTAATTAACTGGAGCTTTACCAACTGCGATTCATTGGGAGCTAAAGTGACGCTGTGTGGAAAGAACCGAATAAATGTATCGGCAAACATTTGTCCCGGGTCCGGAAGATCAATCCGCTCAAAACGGCCATCTTCTGTCATTCGCATCTGTACAAAAGAAATGCTGTATGTGGCGGTGTCTTTTCCTACATTACTTAAAGTAATTGTTTGAAATGTTTTTCCATTATCGAAAACGACTCGCTTAGGAAATACAAGTAAGTCACCTTGTGCCTCAAGCTGCGAAGGAAAGTGGAGCAAGCAGGCGATGAATAAAAAAGTAGCGGTAATTCTTAAGTGGAGAGAGTGAGCTACCTTCACTCGGGTAATGCAGGTCATAGGGTGGTTTTTGGGAATGAAAAACGCAGGGTAGCACTGCGCTTTTCGAATCAGGTTTCTGGTTTAGTTGTAATTAACTGTGACGTCAAAACCGGTGGCATTAGTATAAACTCCGGCAAGCTGTGCAGCGGCAACATTAAGCGTTGCACCGACATTTAATGTTTGCGCACCGTTGGTTAATGCTCCGTTGTCAGCCACATCAGGAAAACTCTTGAAGTTATTAACGGTCATCGTTTCAGTTCCACCGATTCTGGTGATGATGTAATCAGAAGAAGGCAGGGTGATCGAGTAAGTATAATTACCTTCCCCGGTTACATTAAAAGAAGCTGCAGTTACTGTTCCTACTTCATTAGGCAGTGTGACTCCGCCTGTTTTCGTTCGGGTACCGTCAGATGGTGCAAGAATTACCGTTCCCGCTGCAATCACTGCCACGTTCCCGAAATTCAGGTCAACGGTTTTGGTAATTGCAATGGGGGCCACGATGGTAGCCGTTGCAGTCGCAGAAGCCGTTGCTTGAGCGAATGCGTTAGCCGATAAAGCAACAATAAGAATTGCTAATAGAGATAATGTTTTCAAATTCTTCATTTTCTAAGTTTTTTTAAGGGTTAAGAATTTTGAGTTGCGGTTTGTTACGAGGGTGGTTTCAGAAAAGTTGCGAAAAGTCAAGTTTTTTAATCCTGATATACACAGAAGTATTAAAGTATTTGAAAAAAGTTATTCTAAACCTTGTGAGAAATGAATCTTGTGCGGAGAAGTGATACACGCTTCAGTTCAACAATTCCTTGGCGCTCTCAAGTGCTGCTGCAGTTATTTTCTCTCCGGCAATCATTTGCGCAATGGTTTTGATTTTCTCCGCCTGCGAAAGAGATCGCACGCGTGTGTGAGTTCTGCCTTGCATTATTTCTTTAAAAACAAAATAATGAGTATCACCTTTTGCAGCCAGTTGTGGCAGATGCGTAATGCAAATAACCTGATGATTGGAAGCGAGCTGTTTCAGGATCTTCGAAACTCTCACAGCCGTTTCGCCCGAAATTCCTGAATCAATTTCATCGAAAATAAGCGTGGGCAGCTGAGTGGAATCAGCGATAAGCGATTTGAAGCATAGCATTAACCTCGAAAGTTCGCCACCCGAGGCCACCTTTCCTATTTCTTGAAAGGCGCTGCCTTTATTCGAAGCAAACAAAAAATTAAAATGATCGAGTCCGTTTGCATCGATCTCATCGTCATTGAGCAATTCATGTTCAATTTTTATTTGCGCATGAACCATTCCCACATCCTTGAGCATGCTGTTAACAGCCTGCACAACTTTCGGGGACACTTTCACACGTGCCGCCGAAATTTTCTTCGCTGCCTGAATAAGTAATTTTTTCTGGGCTTTAATTTCTTGAGTAAGTTCTTCGAGCTTCTCCGTGTGAATGCTGATTGAATTTATTTTATTTTCTAACGCCTCAGCAATATGAATAAGAGAAATGACATCATTCACACGATGTTTCTTCTGTAAACGGAAAATCAAATCAAGCCGTTGCTGAATTTCTTCAAGTCGTTCCGGATTGACAGAAATTTTTTCCTGCTCGCGTTCAATTTCGTTGCCAATATCTTCCACTTCGATGCGCACACTCTCTATACGTTTTAAAATTTCCTCTGCACCCGAATAAAATTTCTTCAATGAACTGAACAGAGTTAGAATGTTTTTCAATTGCGGAATAACAGCAGTTTCCGATTCCTGTAAGATATTGAGCACTGAAGAATATCCGCGTAGAATTTCTCCGGCGTGTTCAAGTTGTTGTTCCTCACTTTGCAGATTTTCCTGCTCTCCTTCTTTAAGGGAAGCGTTGGAAATCTCACCAAGTTGAAAGTTCAGGTAATCCAACTCCTCAGCCTCTCGCCGGTGTTGCTCGCGCAGCTGGTTAAGGCGATTCAGTTTTTTCTGATGATCAAAGAAATTCTTTCTGAATTCAGCGACGGTGTCTTCTGACTCGGTGAGTGAATCCAGGAGCGAAAGTTGGAATTGTGCCGTGCTGATCTCCTGTGATTCGTGCTGTTGATGCATGTCAACCAACTGTTCACCGAGAAATTTCATTACGGACAGATTCACAGGTGTGTCATTCACGAAAGCACGCGATTTTCCTGTCGAAGCAATTTCTCTCCGTAAGGTGAGGGTAGATTCTTCATCCAGATCATTGGCTTCGAAAAACGTTTTCAAATCAATCTTGCTTACATCGAAGTCTGCTTCCACGCTGCACTTCTTCGATTTATCAAATAGGACGGATGTATCAGCTCGCTCACCCAGCACAAGTGAGAGCGCTTCCATTACAATGGATTTTCCTGCTCCGGTTTCACCGGTGATCACTGTGAGCTGATTCGAGAAATTCAATTCAAGCTGCTCGATGATTGCGTAGTTCTGAATGGAAATCCGGTGAAGCATTCAGCTAAGGTAAAAGGAAACGTGAATGATGAGCAGTGAAAGGTAAATAGTTTCCCGGCGCAAATTGCTGCAACACATTCTTAACATTCTGGGAATTGATGAGTGGAATTTCGCTGAGATATTTTTTCTTCGCCACTAATTAAAGGTTAAAATGGTTCATCATCTGTTGCGCAAAATTCGATTTGCTATTTTTGTCCGCTTCGTAAAAATCACTCTGAATTTTTCATGACCAGGTTCAATAAGATCAACAATGCAGTGGGATGGGTAGTCTTCATTGCGTCCACAGCCGTTTATTGGCTTACCGCAGAGCCGACGGGAAGTTTTTGGGATTGCGGTGAATTTATCAGTTGTGCGTACAAATTGCAGGTGGCGCATTCGCCGGGTTCACCGCTGTTCATCATGCTCGCGCATTTGGTTTCATTGCTGGCACCGGATCGTTCTCACGTTGCTATCAGCGTGAATTATTATTCCGGCGTGATGGCTGCACTGTGCAATCTCTTTTTGTTTTGGTCAATCACTCTTCTAGCTTTGAAGATTACAGGAAAGAAAGCTGCTGAACTCACTGATTCGGAAATTATAGCAATAATGGGAGCTGGAATGGTGGGAGCTATGGCGAATTGTTTTGCCGACTCAGCGTGGTTTTCTGCAGTGGAAGGCGAAGTGTATGGCTCTTCGTCTTTCTTCACTGCGTTTGTGTTTTGGGCTATTCTGAAATGGGAACAGGTTGCTGATGAACCTTATGCTGACCGATGGCTTATTTTGATCGCCTATATGATCGGCCTCGCCATCGGCGTTCACTTGCTCGGGCTGCTGGTGATTCCTTCCATGGTTTTTGTTTATTACTTCAAGAAATTCAAAGCAACCACCTGGGGCATTATAAAATGTTTTGTTGTTGCATGCTTGATTCTTGCATTCGTTCAGTTCGGAATTATTCCAGGATTACCGGCGCTATCGGCCACATTTGATGTTTTTTTTGTGAACACATTGCATCTTCCCTTTAACAGCGGGGTTACGTTTTTCTTTGTTCTGGTCATCGTGGGATTGATTGGGCTTCTCTACTATACGAAAAATGAAAAGCCGGTATTCGCCTGGCCTGCTATTATCTCACTCGGCCTGTTCATCATTGTTTCGGGTAATGGTTTATTGCTCAAGCTGGTTTTGCTTGGAGCACTCGCCGGAATTACTTACTACTATTCAAAAAACAAAAATCCGTATCTGCTAAACGTGGCGGTTCTTAGTGTTGTTTTTATCATCATTGGCTATTCATCATATCTCTCAGTAATAATTCGCGCCAGCGCCAATCCTGCGATCAACATGGGCGCACCCGATGATGCCCAAACATTACTTGGCTATCTAAATCGTGAGCAATACGGTGATCATCCATATGTTTATGGGCAAACGTTTGCTGCACAGCCCACGGACATTGATCGCACAAGCGGGGAAATGAATTATTACCAGGATCCCGATACCAAAAGATATCTCGAGGAAGGCAGAAAACCAATTGTGAAATATGATGATGCCGATGAAATGTTTTTCCCGCGCATCTGGGATAACGATGATCCATCACACATAAAATTTTATAAGCAGTGGCTTGGATTGAAGGATAATGAGAAACCCACCTTTGGCGACAACATCAAATTCTTCCTCCAGTACCAGGTAGGATTCATGTACTGGAGATACTTTCTTTGGAATTTTTCAGGAAGACAGAATGATATTCAGGGCGACGGTGACATCAAGAACGGAAACTGGATCACCGGTTTTCCATTCATCGATAATGCGATGCTCGGCGATCAAAGCAATCTGCCCTATCCGCTCAACGAAAACAAAGGCACGAACAAGTTTTACATGATTCCCTTTATTCTCGGCATTCTTGGTGCGCTTTATCATTTCAAGAAAAGCAAGAATGATGCATTTGTAGTGCTGCTGCTCTTCTTCTTCACCGGATTGGCCATCGTAATTTATCTCGATCAGCCACCGCAACAGCCGCGCGAGCGCGATTATGCATATGCAGGCTCAATTTACGCATATACGATTTGGATTGGATTGGGAGTATTTTGGATTTTCGATCAGCTCCAAAAAAGAATGACAGCGCGAAATGCTGCGGTTCTTGCAACTGTTATTGGTGCTCTTGCGCCAACGCTTATGGGTGCACAGGGATGGGATGACCATGACCGCTCGCATCGCTATACAGCAAGAGACTTAGGAAGGGATTATTTAGAATCCTGCGCCCCGAATGCAATTTTGTTTACCCAGGGAGATAATGACACTTACCCGCTTTGGTATGCGCAGGAAGTTGAAGGCATTCGACCGGATGTGAGAATTGTGAATTTGAGTTTGCTTGGTGTTGATTGGTACATCGATAATCTGCGGCGAAAGGTGAATGAAAGCGATGCCGTCATCATTTCTGTAGACAGTGCTTCCTATCGCGGATCTACACGGGACTATCTGCGCTTCCTTGACAATAAGTCGATTCCGCAGAATGAATATTATTCTGTCGGCAATGTCCTTGATTTCATGTTCAGCAATGATCCGAAGAAGCAGATCGATTATGGAGATATGTCCAAGATGAATTATGTACCTACAAAAAATCTTTATATCCCGGTTGACAAGAAGGAAATAATTGCGGATGGTGTAGTTCAGCCGAAAGACACTTCGAAAATCGTGGATAAGGTTGAGTGGAGGCTGAATAAAAATACGCTGCTTAAGAACGACATCATGACTCTTGAAATTCTGCGGAGCAATTTGTGGAAGCGACCCATCTATTTTGCGATTTCCGTGGCGCCGGATGCCTATTTAGGATTGAATAATTATTTTCAGCAGGAAGGATTAACCTATCGTCTCGTTCCTTATGTAGCGAAGAAAAGCGAAGATGGTTTGGCCGGAGGCGTGCAAACAGATATCATGTATGACAACATGATGCACAAGTTTGCATGGGGCGGTGTGGACAAATACAATGTTTATCTCGATGAAAACATCATGCGAATGGTTACTAACCTGCGAAGCAACTTTGCGCGACTTTCATCAGCGCTTATTGCGGAGGGAAAGAAAGATTCTGCAGTGAAAGTACTGGATAAATGTATGGACGTGCTTCCGGAAAAAAATGTCCCGGTCGCCATCATTAATGTTGCCATCGGGAAAAACTACTACGATGCGGGCGCCCCGGACAAAGGCGACAAGGTTCTTTCACGTTGTTACGATGTCTACAGTGATCAGCTTCGTTATTACACTTCACTGGATGCTGACAAGCGTAAATATTTCAGTGAAGAAATCAGCAACGGACTCTACGTGCTTAATAGCGTAAATTCAATTGCAAAATCAAACGGAGATTCCACGCTCTCAAAAAAGGCGGAGGATTCTTTTAACAAATACCTCAACTATTATACGCCGCCAAATCAAAATAACAGTGATGATCAGGATCAATAAATGATCGTTCTGTAAATTTCGCGGGTACAGTTTAAATCAGAAATTGAAGCGGCACTCGTCTTTTCATAAGGAAAAACCAATCCTGATCAAAGGGATTCATGCCATTGAAGAGGCAATTGGATCGGGAAAGAGCCTGGAGAAGATTTTTATCCAGAAAGGAGATCGCAATGAAAAGATTTCTTCACTCATAAAAACCGCGAACCAAAATGAAATTCCGCTTCAGTACGTTCCGGTTGAGAAGCTAAATAAGCTTGGTGCCGCGCATCAGGGAGTGGCTGCTGTGGTTTCACCGGTGTCATTTTTCAAAACAGAAGACATCATCGCACAGGCTTATGAGCGCGGTGAAGACCCCCTTCTAATTATTTGCGACGGTATTACTGATGTGAGAAATTTCGGAGCTATTGCCCGCACAGCTTATGCGGCGGCAGCCCATGCGTTGATTATTCCTCAAACTGAAACCGCGTCAATCAATTCAGAAGCCGTAAAAGCATCAGCAGGTGCATTGATGAACATCCCGGTGTGCAGAGAGAAAAATTTAAATCTAACCGTGAAGAATTTAAGACTCAACGGCATTCAAATTCTTGCGGCAATGGCGTCTGGCTCAAAATTCATTTTTGATTGTGATCTGAAAATTCCAATAGCGATTATTCTCGGCTCCGAAGGCAAAGGGATCTCAAATGAATTGCTTAAACATGCGGATGAGATCGTCAAACTTCCTATGGCGAATGCTTTCAATTCCTACAATGTTTCGGTGGCGGCAGGTATGATATTGTATGAAGTGATGAAACAGCGAATGTGAGCACTCTGTAAAACGACGAAAGCGAAACCTGTTTATTCAACCTGTTCCGCTTTTGCATCTTAAGAAACCGTAGTCTCTCAAGTTACCCTGATCTCCGAATCCGCGTGATTTCTTTCGTCCTCACTTCTTCGTCCCTTTCAGTCCGAAGGCAGCTTATTGCTAAGCAACCGGATATTTTAATCAGCGATTCAAAGGTTCACTTCCTCTGTGGAAATTCCAAGTTTTTTACTCTTTTGTTTCGCACATTTTCTGCACATCAGTTTTGCACAAGTGTTGACAAGCAATCTCCTGCGATTTTAGCATTGTCAAGATTGAATGAATTAATGCAGAATGAACTTTGAAGTAATTTAATTTCTTCAAACCATGGGATATGAAAAACAATTGGTAGGTACCTGCATTATTTTTTCTGATTTCCATCACAACATTTTCTGCTATCAAAACCACAGCTCAAAAGATAACGATCATTGAAAGTCTTTCCGGAAATTTTTGGGCCGTACAGGATTCGATTTGGAAAGTTGTTGCAACGAATATTGGTTACGATGCAACGATTGTGCAGCAGGATGCGCTTGATGATCTTACCAACTTCGATAATACGGATGTCTTGATTGTGGCTTCCGGAACCATTGTGCTGCCGCAAAATAGAGTTCAAACAATTATTGATTTTATTGAGAGCGGCCGGCCTGCTTACATTCAATCTGAATACCTCGGTACTTATGGCGGTGACATTACGTTGAACTCTCTTATGGATTCTGTTAACGGCGATTTTAATTGGGCGGGAACGATGAGCGGCTACCTGGTTCCGATGAATGTGCTTGGCACTTTTGCTACCACGCCTGATTCTGTTCCTATACTTAATTATTTCAATTACGGTTATGCCGGTGATACTACCGGGAACAACATACATCCATTTCTTGAATACTCAGGGAATTATTTCGGATTCTATTATCAGGATCCAAATACCTGCTATGGAAGTGCCGTTACTGTGAGCGATGAAGACTGGGCCTGGAATAATAGCTCACCAGAACTCATGACTAATATGCTAAACGCTTTAGTGCAATCAGAGACTCACTTCACCGAACAACCGACAAGTGTTTCTATTGACGTGATGAATAATGCTTCATTTACTGTCACTTCAAACATCGTATCTGTATCATATCAATGGCAGGAGAACAACGGAACCGGTTGGGACAACATTAGCAACGGAGGAATGTACTCCGGCGCAAACACGCCAACTTTGACGCTGACTAATGTTCCTTTGAGTTACAATGGTTATCAGTATCGCTGTATTATCTCAGCAGAGTGCAGCAGTTTCTATTCTGAGGCCGCTTCACTTTCAGTTTCGAACTCGCTGGGAATTGCCTTCCCTTTCGAGTTAGTGACTTCAGTGTTTCCTGATCCATTTCATGATGAATTTAAAATCAGATTCGGCAGTACGGGAAAATTTTCTGTTTCACTGAGCAATTCACCAGGAGAAACGATCATTTCAAAAACAGAAACCGTGAATGCTTTGGATGAAGAGATGATTTTCCCTGTGAAAAACCTTGCTTCAGGGATTTATTTTCTCACAATTTCTGATGAAAAAAATTCTGTAAGGAAGATGATTGAATGCCTCGGAGAAAATTAATTTCGAAGAAGTTCAAGCGTTCACATTAAAGAATTCAGGAAGCCACTTTTTCTTTTTTAGGAGCGAGAAAAGAATCTCTGAGCATAATGACAACCAGAATTAAGAGCGGAATTGAAAACAAAATTAAGCCCGGGTAGTTTGTATTGGCAGTGACTGCACTGCACAAATTCTTTCTTCCATTGTAATTGGTGTCGAAGTCACAGTTTTCGCAGCGCTGCAGGTTGGTGGATCAACGGTTAATGTGCAATAAACCGTTTCTGCATCATCAAAATCACTTGCAGTGTACGTGTCGCCATGTTGAGTGGCATCGGCAACGGTCTTAGCATCGTGTTTTGTTCTGTACCACGTAAAAAAACTTCCGGGAACATTAGCCTCGGCTTTGATGGTAATCTGATCGCCTTTGCAAAAAGAAACGGAAGCTTTTCCGCTGTCAATTTGAAGCAAAGGATTTACGATGTCCAGCGAGGCATAAGCACCCATGTCCATATCATCTTCAAGGCGATTGTTATCAGAAAAATCGGTAGTCGGAACTTTTGCACCTACCATCATTGCAGTGGCATTTGCTTTTCCTTTTACGGGCGAATTGCAATTAGGAACGAGTCCGTCATCATCCGTTCCCCAAGTCCCGTCTTTGCCCGCTGCCTGGTTCACGTTAATGAAAATGGGATCGGCATCAATGTTTGTTGCGTTTGAATTTTCTTTCCATCCCTGCACATCACTGTAGGAAACGGATGGCTTGTGATTCGCATCGCCTGCGGTAATTCCTTCTCCATTATTTCCCCACACAATGCAATTGATAAATTTGGGAGTAGCCGATGAATTGTAAATCGTCGCCGCATTTCCTGCTGCTTCATTCTCGGTTATAGTGCAGTTGACAAAGACAGGGCTTACATCGCCCATGCCGCCGCTGTTTAGATTTGAAACAGCAATCCCGTGCGAAGCAGCATCATTCTTCGCAGTCAAAGTGTTCATGTAAAAAATGCAATTGATGAAAGCAGGATTGCAGGTATTGTTTCCCAGGCAATGATTCACCACCGCACCCTGATCGCTGTTGGAATTGGAAGAGAACAGACAGTTCACGAAGACAGGCCTGCATTCCGTGAAATTCTGTCCGGCGAAATTGAAAACGGTTCCGGATGATGCAGAGTTATCAATGAATTTGCAGTGATCAAATTTGGGAGAACAATTATCATTGACATCCGAATTGTAAACGGCCGATCCCTGCGCGGCCGAATTTTTTGTGAATGTGCAATTCGAAATCGTCAAATAGTTTTCGCCATTCCGGTTAAAAATTCCGCCGCCATCACCTTCACCGCGAGAACTTCCTTCTGCATTTCCTCCAGTGATGGTGAATCCGTCAATAAACGTTGCACTGCTCAAATCGAGAACTGTGAGCACTGAAAAACAGTTGTCCTGATTGTCGCCCTTTTTGCCGATATCTCCGCTAAGAATTGTTTTTGAAGCATCCAAACTTCTTTTTGATGATTCATCATCGCCACTGTGGAATCCCCCATATAAACTCACTCCCGAAGGAATATTGAAGGTGGCTTCGCGATCGTCAGCGTTTTCCTTAGCCGAAGGATAGTATGTTCCCTGTGCAACCCACACATCGACTTTTTGTCCATGAGAAATATCATCAGAGGCAGCTTTAAGTGCGCTCTGAAGATCAGAAAATGCATTTGACCATGAAGAGCCATCTGCGGTCTTCGAAACATTGCCGGCATCTACCCGGAGAATGATTTGTGCCTGCGAGATTTTTGAAAACGAGATGGCGAAGACTAGCGAGTAAAAAAGCTTTTGTGGCAGAGATTGCATTAGTAAATAATTTAGAATCTTAGAAAAATCAAAATGAAAATTTCGCGGGGATGAAATGATGGATTTTCTCAGCGGTTCAGGCATTTCTCTTGACTGGCAAAAGTAATTTATGAGTCGGCCGAGTTAAAAAGCGCAATAAACTTTAACCTGATGCTAACTAATTGTGAATGCACGCGAGTAGGATCATCTTCTCAAACAGGTTTTGAAATAGTATGTTTGATGGCATGAAAACAATAAGAACTCTCCTGATCGGCCTTATCCTCGGTTCTCTGATTGGATGGTTCCTCGGGTTTCTTCGCCTGCCTTACATTGAAAAGATCCCTTCCTTTCTTTTGGGCTTTATCGCATGCGCGCTATTTGTCTTGACAATACTGGCTCTGTTGTTTGCCGGGAAGAAACATTTCTCTCTGGTACGGCTCCTTGGCGGAGAATCAGTTCAGCATAATTCAAAAACTGGAATACGAAGCTATATAGGCATTTGGATAATCGTTGGTGCCTTAATTATGACCGGCGCATTGCTCAGTAGTTTTTTGATTTACCGGCAGAGTCAGCTAATAAAAACTCAACTTCAGCAACAGAACAATAAAATTCAGCAGCAGTCGGAGCTGATTGAATCAGCGAGGAAGAGCAGCATGGTAATTGTGATGAATGATATTTTGGACAAGGTCGATGACGAATTAAAGAATAATCCGGGCGGAAAGCTGAGTGATAAAACTATTGCAGGCATTATTGAAGCGTTCAATTATTCCTTTACGCCTTACAGGTATTTGCAAGGAGATAGTTTATCTGATAATAAGTTAAGCCCGGAAAAAGGACAACTTCTATTATTATTATGTACAAAGAATCTTGATCCAACCTCTTTTGATAAGATTAAACGCAGCGCACATTTCTCAGGTGCTGATTTAAGAAAAGGAGATTTACATGGAGTCGATCTGAGTGGTGCAGATCTTAGTGGCGCAGATCTTAGTAATGCTGATTTGCGCGGGGTTTCCTTAAAGGGTGCTGATTTATGGAAAACAAATTTGTCGGGAGCCCATGCTGATCAAGCAAATTTTGTTGGCGCTGATTTGAGGCGGGCAGTTATGAGTTGGGCAGAGTTGAATGGAGCACAGATGGATTCAGCCAACCTGAATGGAGCTGATTTATCCAATGCCCAATTAAGAAATGCAGATTTGCACAAATCAACTTTGCGTGCAGCCAAATTGGATGGGGCATTGCTAAATGAAGCAAATTTGCAGGGCGTTGAGCTAATAGACGCGAGCCTGAATAAGGCAAACTTAACCAAGGCTAATTTGACAAAAGCAGATGTGAACAGAGCAGCTTTCGATAAGGCAATAATGACCGAAACTGAATTGAATAAAATATTAAACGTGGACAAAGACTGGTTTAAGAAGTTAGATGAATGGCAAATTACAGGAGCTACTGAAATTCAGAAAAACTATAAGGTCGTACTGGATACAGCGTTTCAAGAAATCACCAGGTACCGACTTGACAAAATTTAATTGGGCTAAGAATATTCTTTCATAGTGAGACTATGACTTCCCCAGCGGTACAGTTCCTGACATTACAATATTCATTTTGTTTGCAAATCTTATTACTAAATCGTCTTGTGCGCTGAAAGGTCTGAAGCCAATTTGAAAGGCCCAACCATAATAGCTCTGAAGATCGTTGAGATAGTTTGCCAGTAGTTCCGGTGTCCAATGTGTTTCCTGGCTGATGTGGTACTTCTCCTTGAGGTTTTTTCCTAGCTCCATTCCCCACTCGTTATTTATAAGATCGACATAATTGTCAACTGGTCCTTCAGCCAAATCTGTGACTTCCTTTTCAGGAAACTTGCCTGTTATCAATTCAGGGTGGAAATATCGTTCGTGAGAATCCCCTACAAAATCAGCCAGCCCTTCTGAAAAGCAAGATGTAGTAATCGCTTGCGCTGTAATGTGATTGAATGAATTGATGTAACCTTTTTCTGTACTGTCTCTGGCATTTATGAATGCTAAATCCGGCGTGTTAATATTTTTCGTTGCTGCTTTTGCAAGGTCGAAAAAGGCCGGATCGCCTTCACCGAATAAATCGGTTCTTGTTCTTGCCAGAAGATAAACTTTGCTGAGTTCTCCTCTGTGGGCAATCGCGTAGGGAGAATTGATTAATAAGTGGAGCCGGTCCCAGAAACCACCATCTCTTGCTTTGGTGAAATCTCCCTGACTCATTCCAGGTTTTAAGACGCTTATCATCTTCGTTCCGTTGCTGCAATCCGTCAGGCAAACCATGGAATTTTTAGGCACGGTGCTGTAAGTGGCCGCACTGTTGTTAAAGTATTCAATTCGAATTACCGATTTTAATTCCTCTAACGATTTAAACCTGGAGCCGAGTAAAGCCCCTCTTACTAAACTACAGGAGTTGGTATCAACTGTAGAGTCACAAGCACAAACGTCTGACTGCCCAAGCGAATCATGCGGCAAACGGCTGCAGCTGACGCAACAGAGTAACAAGGGCAAAATCAATAACAAATTATTTTTCATTGATCACAGCTACAATCTTTCTTCTGTGAATCGCGAAGCTAATTTTTTCCAATCAATACGAAATCTGAAGATTTGGCTTTCGAGCAAATGAATACGATTCACCCATTTCATTACTAATTTTAGTCGCTATATTTTTTGGGGATGAAAGAAAAAGAAAAGAAACATTCAGATTTGAAGGCGAAGACTGAATCGTCGCCATCAACATTTCAAAAACTGCTTCCATACATTATTGCGGTCGCGGTGTTTGCCTCTGTCACCATCTTGTATTTCTCACCAATGATTCTCGATAACAAGGAAATCAGTCAGAGTGATTATATCAACTATCAGGGAGCGTCAAAAGAGCTCAAAGATTTCAGAGAGAAAACGGGTTCCGAAGCATTGTGGACCAATTCAATGTTTGGCGGTATGCCTTCATTTACAATATCGACACGCTACAAGGGGAATCTCATTCAGTATTTCGAGAAAATTAGTATGCTGGGATTTCCGCAACCGGCGAATTATCTGTTTCTGGCGATGTTGCTCTTCTATCTTATGCTTGTAGTTATTGGAATAAATCCCTGGCTGGCGATTGGCGGAGGATTAGCTTATGCATTGGGTTCATATAATCTTCAAATCCTGGAGGCCGGTCACAACTCAGAGTTGCATTGTATTGCCTTGATGCCGATTGTTGTTGCGGGAGTGATGCTTCTTATGCGTGAAAAATATTTCTGGGGAGGCGTTGCAGTGGCCATTGGTTTTTCTGTGCTCATATATGCCTACCACCCTCAAATCATCTACTACCTTTTATTGATGCTGCTGATTTTTGGTAGTGTAGAACTAATTTATGCGGTCAGGGGAAAATTTTATCGCCGGATAATAATTTCGGCCGTCATCGTTGGCCTTGCAGTAATCATCGCGGTAACAAATAATTTGTCAGCTCTTTGGTCAACGTATCAATACCTTCCTTCTACTACGCGCGGTCCGTCTGAACTTTCTTCAAACAAGCAATCAACCGGCGGACTTGACCGTGATTACGCCATGCAATGGAGTTATGGAATCATGGAGTCGTTCACACTGCTCATTCCGGATTTATATGGCGGTTCATCTACTGAAAATGTTGGGGTGAACAGCAACACTGCGGAACAACTTCGCAAGTTCAATGTGTCCGATGAACAAGTAAAAGGATTCACGAGCCAGTTGCGAACTTATTGGGGTGACGTACCTTTTACTTCGGGTCCGTTTTACGTTGGGGCGCTCGTTTGCTTTTTATTCTTGCTTGCCATGTTCATGGTGAAAGAGCGATGGAAGTGGTGGACACTCTCTACACTAATTCTTGCTTTATTTCTTGGATGGGGAAGAAATTTCAGTGCCTTCAACAATTTGATTTTTGATTACCTGCCCGGCTACAACAAATTCAGAACGCCGGAAATGTCACTTGTGCTTGTCGGATTTGCATTTTCATTTCTTGCAATTATTTTTCTTGACCACTTATTGAAAGGAGATTATGAAAAAGAAGAAGTGAAAAAATTCGCTCTGCGTTCACTTTACATCGTGGGTGGATTGTGTTTGCTCTTTGCAGTCGCCGGCGGAATGTTTCTTTCTTTTTCATCCCCAAACGATGAATCCTACAAATCACAACTGATGCAGGCGACAGGAAACAATCAGCAATTCGTTGATGCCCTGATGCAGGGAATAAAAGATGATCGCGTTTCAATCATGCGCTCAGATGCGCTTCGCTCACTTGCTTTTGTCATTCTCGGTGCCGGATTGATCTGGTTGTTTGCCACTGACCGAATCAAAAGAAATTTGTTTGTTGGTGGACTGGTAGTATTGATTTTTGCTGATCTCTTTTTTGTAGGAAAGAGATATCTCACCGATGATGATTTCGTCAGCAAGAGCGATTATGATCGTTACTTCGAGCCTACGCAAGCGGATCAACTCATTCTCAAAGAAACTGCACTTGATTATCGCGTAATGAATCTGGCTACTGATACCTGGGAGGATTCACACACATCGTATTTTCATAAATCACTGGGAGGCTATAACGCTGCAAAACTTCGACGGTACCAGGAAATGATTGAACATCAATTATCAAAAAGCGATTCAGCAAATCGCTCGGGATATCCGTTCAACAAATCTGTCGTTGATATGCTTAATACAAAGTACATCATCGTGCCGGGAAAGAACAGGGATGAGCAGGTGGTATCGAATAAGGATGCGTTGGGTAATGCATGGTTTGTGGATTCAATAAAGATCGTAAATAATGCTGATGAGGAAATGAATGCTGTGAGCCATTTCAATCCGGCTACAACAGCGATTGTTGACAAACGGTTTGAATCGCAGATTCAGGGTTTGCAGCCGTCATTTGATTCTACTGCCATGGTCAAGCTGAATAGCTATGCGCCGAATAATTTGAAGTACACTTCCCAATCTTCGAAAGAAAATGTGATTGTGTTTTCTGAAATCTACTATCAGCCGGGGTGGGATGCTTTCATTGATGGGAAAAAAGCGGACCACTTCCGCTGCAACTATATTCTTCGCGGCATGCGTGTTCCTTCCGGCAAGCATCAGATTGAATTCAAGTTTGAACCGGAATCGTACTTCGTGGGAGAGAAAGTTGCCTATGCAAGCTCCGGATTATTGCTGCTATTTGTTGGTCTCGGAGGATTTTGGAAGTATCGCAGACGAAAAGAGTCTGCGAAATAATTTTGCTCAGGGATGAATGATTCTACTGCGTGCTTCCCGCAGAAATATTTTGCATCATATCTTTTGTCATTGCATCCAAATCAAATTCCGGTATCCAGCCCCAATCTTTTCGAGCAACGGAATCATCAATGCTCTCCGGCCAGCTCTCTGCAATTTTCTGGCGGAAGTCAGGAGCATAGTCGATTTTGAAATCGGGAATTAGTTTTTGAATGGAAGCTGCCTGCTCACTTGGAGTGAATGAAATGGCTGCGAGATTGTACGAAGAACGCACTTTAACTTTCTCCGCCGGCGCTTCCATCAATTCAATCGTTCCCCGAATGGCATCCGGCATATACATCATGGGAAGGCGTGTGTTTTCAGAGAGAAAACAGGTAAAAGATTTTTTCTTTTTCGCTTCGAAATAAATATCGATGGCGTAATCAGTGGTGCCGCCGCCACCCGGCGTTTTGTAACTAATTAATCCCGGATAGCGCACGCTGCGCACATCAAGATTTCTTTTCTGAAAATAATAGTCGCACCACCGCTCGCCGGCTTGTTTACTGATTCCGTAGATCGTGTTGGGTTCCATCACCGTCCATTGCGGTGTGTTTTGCCTCGGCGTTGTTGGACCGAACACAGCAATCGTAGAAGGCCAGAATAATTTTTTCACTTTGTGAGTAACGCAGGCATCCAGTACTTGCCTCAGTCCTTTCATGTTCACACGCCAGGCAAGTTCCGGATTTTTTTCACCGGTCGCAGAGAGAATTGCAGCAAGATGGTAAATCTGGGTTATGCCGTTCCTTTTGATGCAATCATTCAATTGTGATCTGCTCAGCACATCGAGCCGCTCGAAATGTCCGCTCTCCATCACTTCCTGGTTTGGTTCCTTGAGATCGGCGGCGATCACACGACTATATGTTTTTCGAAGCGCCATTGTTAATTCTGATCCGATTTGTCCGCTGGCGCCGATGATGAGTAGGGTGTCGTGATTCATTTTTTCAGAGTGGACAAATGTAATAGGGAAAATCAAACGTTACCGATGTCATGGCATGTGACTACATTTATCCGCAAGATTTTCATTCATGAAAGAGAAAGAGAAAAAATCTTCTGCCGCTCCGCAAAAAGAGACTTCATCATCAAATTCGATGATGAATAAGCTTCTTCCGCACATTGTTGCCATTGTTGTTTTTGCAGCGATTACAATTATGTACTTCTCGCCAATGATTCTTGACAACAAACAGATGAGTCAAAGCGACATCATTCAGTTCAAGGGAGTGTCGAAAGAAATTCAGGATTACAGAGAGAAAACGGGCAAAGAAGCGCTGTGGACAAACTCAATGTTCGGCGGAATGCCGGCATTTCAGATCAGCGTTGATTACAAAGGCAACTTGATTCAGTACATTGATAAAATCATGTCGCTTGGATTTCCGCATCCGTCGGAATTACTGTTACTTTCCTTTCTGTGTTTTTACATTCTGCTCATTTTGGTGGGAGTGAATTCATGGCTTGCCATTGCCGGTGCAATTGCGTATGCGCTGTGTTCGTTCAATTTGATTTTGCTGCAAGCCGGTCACAATTCTGAATTGCATGCGATCGCTCTCATGCCGCTCGTGGCCGCAGGTGTGATCATGCTTCGCAATGAAAAATATTTGTTGGGTGGAACTGTAACTGCGATTGCACTCTCACTTCTCGTTTATGCCAATCATCTTCAGATCACATTTTATCTGCTGCTGGCGATGCTGGTGTATGCCATTGTCGAAGTGATTTATGCTGTGCGCGAAAAGAATTACAAAAATCTTTTGATGATGGCAGGAATTGTTGCGGTGGCAGGAATTTTTTCTCTGCTCACTAATCTTTCTCTGCTGTGGTCGACGTATGAATACGTGCCTTCTACGATTCGCGGTCCATCGGAACTTTCTTCAAACAAACAATCCACCGGCGGACTTGATAAAGATTACGCATTTCAGTGGAGCTATGACAAAATGGAATCATTCACTTTGCTGATTCCAAATTTTTATGGCGGCTCTTCGAATGAAGATGTGGGAACGAAGAGTCACACGGCGGATGTGCTGCGCAGTTTGAATTTATCAGATCAGCAGATTGCAGGTTTCACGAGCCGATTGCCAACTTATTGGGGAAGTGTTCCCTTTACTTCAGGCCCCGTGTATGTCGGTGCCATACTTTGTTTTTTGTTTTTGCTTTCGCTGTTCATGGTGAAAGAAAGATGGAAGTGGTGGCTGCTGGCCACGGCAATTCTCTCTCTGTTTCTGGCCTGGGGGAAAAACTTTTCATTCTTCAATGATATCATGTTCAATTATTTTCCCGGCTACAACAAATTCCGCACGCCATCGATGGCGCTTGTGCTCGTACCGTTTTCATTCGCATTTCTTGTTTTGGTTTTTCTGAATCATTTGCTGAAAGGAGATTACAAGAAAGAAGAAATCAAAAAGCAGTTAATGCGGAGTGTGATTGTAGTCGGTGGATTGTGTTTGCTTTTCGTAGTAGTGGGAAGTTCATTTCTTTCATTTTCTACTCCGAATGATGATCAGTTTCGCTCGCAACTCATGCAGGCATCAGGAAAGAATCAACAATTCGTAGATCAAATGCTTCAGGCATTAAAAGACGATCGCGCTTCCTTGTTGCGCACTGATGCATTTCGTTCTCTCGCATTCATTCTTCTTGCTGCAGGATTGATTTGGCTTTTCATCAATGGCAGGGTGAAGCAAAAAATTTTTCTCGGTGGAATTGCGGTACTCATGTTTCTCGATTTATATCCCGTAGGGAAACGATATCTCACGAGCGACGAATTCGTTGACAAGAATAAGTACAATCAATATTTTGAAGCCACTCCCGCCGACGATTTGATCAATAAGGAAACTTCGAAAGATTATCGCGTTTTCAATTTGGTCACTGATACATGGAATGATTCACGCACGTCTTACTTCCACGAATCGGTCGGCGGATATCACGCGGCAAAGCTTCGACGCTTCCAGGAAATTATCGAGCATCAGCTCACGAAAAACGATTCATTGAAAGGCCCATATCCGTTCAACAAATCAGTGATCGATATGCTGAACACGAAATACATTATTGTGCCGGGGCAAAATCAACAGGAGCAGGTAATACCGAATACCGATGCGATGGGGAATGCATGGTTTGTCGATTCAGTTAAAATGGTTGCGAATGCCGATGCAGAAATGAGTGCGCTGTACACATTCAATCCGAATACCACAGCAATTGTCGACAAGCGATTTGCATCGCAGTTTCAGGGATTGCAACCCTCGCGCGATTCGACAGCGAGCGTGACGCTCGACAGTTATTCGCCGAATGATTTGAAATATTCTTCGAAGTCATCGAAAGACAATGTGATTGTGTTCAGCGAAATTTATTATCAGCCCGGATGGAATGCTTATGTGGATGGAAAGAAGGCCGATCATTTCCGATGCAACTACATTCTCCGCGGCATGCGCGTGCCCGCGGGAAATCACAACATTGAATTCAAGTTTGAGCCGGAATCATTTTATGCAGGAGAAAATGTGGCGTATGGGAGTTCGGGATTGTTACTGTTGATTGCGATTGGAGGATTATTTAGAGAAAGAAAAAGAATTTTCAAATAGCTGGCAATAAACTAAAACGAGAGTTGATTCAACTCTCGTTTTTAGGTTGCCCGTCAGTGAACATTTAATCCTTAATAATTTTCTTCACTATTGTTTCATTTTCGGTAACAACTTTCAAAAAGTAGATGCCGGATGGAAGATTTTCAGTGCTTCCACTCAAATTTAATTCTGTCTGATCGTTCGAATCAGACAGTTTTATTGGCGGCATTATAATTTTTCCTGCAGAGGAAAGCAGAGTAATGGTCGCATTTTCGGCATTGAGATGTTCCAATGAAATTGTAAGTTGATCATTAAATGGATTGGGATAGGCAAGAATCTTTTGAGGTTCTAGTTCAACTTCTTTTTGAACAGCTCCACCAGGCTCGTTTTGCGTGTAGCAGATTTTTAACTTAGGATGTCGACTTGCATCAGAGTAATCACTGGAAGCGAATTTCATGCTGCTATACAATGAAGTTTCATCTTTCAATCGGAGCATGAATCCGTAATTCTTTGTCGGATGCGCGTAAAAGTAGTTCACCATATTGAGGACGTTAATGTTCGGATAATCTTGGTTCGAAGTAGTGCTCTGCGCAAGTGATGCTTCACCAACCGTGGTTGTTGTTGGCTGATTATTCCACGTAACGCCATCTTCAGTCCATGAGGAAGTTACTCTTTGAAGCCAAGAAGTATTGTTGCCTGCTTGTCCGTTAGCAGCCGACGTAGGATTGTAGTACAAGGAAAGTTTCGCGGAATTGATTGTTACATTCGAAGGGATTGATGATAAATCAAATTGAATCAAACTTCTGAGAACCCCGGGTGTGCCACTCCATGTCCAATAAGCAGCAATAAAATCCTCAACTGTTCCTGCATTTGTGCTCGGATTAAGATTCCATATCCTTGCATCAACACCAGTAGTAGCGTCAGGCCTAATGGTAATACAAGCTGAAGAGTCAACGACCGGGATAGTATCATATACAATTATCAGCTCTGGATGAATGGAGGGATCAGAATAATCGCTGGATGCGAATTTCATACTGCTGTAAAGATCTCCTTCGTCAACTAAACGAAGCATCATTCCATAATTCTGAGCCGGATGATTAACCCAATAGTTAACAAAAGATTTGACGTTTATATTCGGATAGCTCTGATTCGATGTTGTACTTTGAGGAAGGCTGACTTGTGATTGAGATGTTACGGTAGGTTGTGTATTCCATGTCACGGTTGATTCAGACCAGGAAGAAGTAATTCTTTGCAGAATTGATGCATTGCTGCCGGCCTGTCCTGCCGAAGCTGAAGTCGGATTGTAGAATAGCGACAATTTCGCCGATATGATTGTTGCGTGAACAGGGATTGAAGAGAGATCAAACTTAACCAAGCTTCTTAGTGTGCCTTCGTCACCGCTCCATGTCCATTCAGCGGCGATAAAGTCATCAACATCTCCAGCGGGTGTTGAGGGTTCAAGACTCCAGATTCGGGCATCCTGCCCATCAGCAGCATTTGGTTGAAGTGTAAGGGTGATCTGAGCGTAAGTTGTTTGATAAATAAAAATAAGACATCCGGCAAACAGATTAATTGCAAAAAGAGTAAAGTGTTTTTTCATAGGGAAAAGTTTGAAATAAATATACGGAATTTTTGTGCATATTACTTTTGTCTCTTCAAAAAATAACA
>Ga0335085_10001955_pt1 | contig 40437 bp, 49 predicted proteins | sample Lox_Sample_45_FD_206712 | JGI IMG/M metagenome (GOLD analysis project Ga0335085, IMG submission 206712) | Soil microbial communities from Loxahatchee National Wildlife Refuge, Florida, United States - Lox_Sample_4.5 | ecosystem: Environmental > Terrestrial > Soil > Wetlands | place: USA... | reverse complement strand
GCTTTCAGGCGTTCATGAACCGGGTGCTCGTCGGCGATACGACGATGTACCTCAACAAGTGTACGAGCCCCGGCCAAAACCCGACGATCGGGTACAACACCTACGTCGCGATTTTGACGAAAGCCTGGAATCAGGCGGCTCTCGGGCCGATGATCGAATACTTCGTTCCGCTTCTCGCGGACACGAGCAAGAGCGATCCATTCTACGTGCCGATGTCGAATACGCAGTGGAGTGACGCGAACGGAAACGTCATCGGGTCGTATCCAGGGGGGTTCTCCAATTCAGGGGAAAACGGACCGTACTTGCTCCCGGAGCAGGCGCCCTATGCGTTCACGCCTTTGGCCGATGTGCCTCTCAACGTGCTGGTGCCAGGCTTGCCGGTGAGCGCCATGAGCCAGGATCAGTTGAAGTCCGAGCTCGAAGTGAGCGAATACCTGGGTGGTCTATACCAAACCTCGGCGACGCAGTCGCAGACGGATCTCTCGTGGACGTCCATCAAGGCGAGGTCCGGACCGCTTCTGTCGACGGGGCAAAAGGTGGCCATCGCTTCGGCCATCGCGGGTGTTGCGGGCGCAGCGGGGACATCGATCTACGCGTTCGCAACCCAGCAGTCGATTTCGATGGTGCTCGATAGGCTTGGCAAAAAGATCGCGGAGACGTTCAAAGGATGATTTTCGGATTCGACTCGTCGCGTCAGGAGCTCGTGTACCCGCACCCGATGACGGGTGCGGAGTCGCGCATCCACGTGAACGTGCTCGCGCGCTACTGGGAGCCTTCGAATCCCGATAAGCTTTCGCGGGATCTGACCTTGGCGCTTCCGCGCGTCGGGCAGCCGCCGCTCATCCAGACGGCTCCCGCGGGAGCCTTGCCGAGGATGCCGCGGCGATGACGCGCATTCGGCGCGCCGCGGAGCTCGTGTACTTCGTGGGGTTGAGCGCGGTCGTGACCCTCGGTGGGCTTGGCCGATCGGTGGGCGGGATCATGCTGGACTGGTGGGAAGACTGGCGGTAGGGTTTCTCTTGCTCGCTCGTCGCAAGCAATCGAAGCGCTCGGGATAGCATGGGGCTCTCTCGGGCGTTTCGTCTTTTGTGCTGAGCCACAAACCGCTGTAGATTGGACGGGTGTCGAGCGGCTTCGCACCGTCCCTGAGCCGAGAGCGATCGGACAACGTGCGCGTGGTTCGTCGCGAATATCCGGCGGGCGTCGCGGGTGTCCATATGAGCCTTCAGGCCATCGCTCAGCACATCCGCGAAGGCGCGCTCAGCAAGGCCGTCATGGGCTGGTCGATGGACCAGCTTCGCGCGGCGGGCGTAGATGGGCGCGACGGTCCCCCACCGACGGGCAACGCCTCGAACTTCAAGAAGGCGTCGGTATTGCTCGATGCGATTCGCGCGGTCACCGTTTACACGTCAGATCCGCCGGGAGTCGAGCTTGTCAAGAGCGCAGAAGCCATGCTTTGCCTGCGCGAAGGGCTTTGCATCCGAGGGGGCGATTGCTTTCCGGAAGGGACTCTCCTCCTCCGAGGAGACCATGAACTCGTCCCCATCGAGAAGATCAAGCCTGGGGACCAGATTTGGGGTCTCAACGCTTGGTCGACGGTCACGCAGGTCAAGTTCAAAGGAGAGCTCCCGGTAGACGCGATTCACTTGAACAACGGTTCGACTGTCCACCTCACGCCGGATCACAAGGTCTACGTGGGGGTTTGCAAGCACGGCAAAGGGGCGGACTGCTTGACGTGTGCTCGGCCTACCTTGCGTAACGAAAATTTTCGTCGGGTCTCCGTGTCGGATCTTCGAGAGGGAGAGACGCTTCCGCAGCCGGAGCGGATCTCTTTCGGGGCGAGCGAGTACGACCCGGATCGGGCGTACGTCGAAGGGCTCGCGATTGCCGATGGATGGGCGGACGAGGAGTCTCGGTTCAAGATCGCGGGCCGCGATGGGATGCGCAAGGAGGCGCAGAAGCGCGAGGTCGAGACGATCTGCAAGCGTCTCGGTGTCGATACGCATTGGCACAAGCGGTACATCACCGTCAAAGACCCAGAGTGGGCGCAGCGGATTGCTCGGTTCGGATCATACGCTCGGTTCAAGGCTCTTGAGACGCTCAATCTCTCGGAGAAAACCGCGGACGGGTATCTGCGCGGCGTGATGGCCGATAGTACGGCCAACACGAACGGCGGAGGTCGAACGTACTCGACGACGTCACGGCTTCTTGCAGTTCAAGTTCGGGTCCTGCACCGTATGTTCGGGCGCTCTTGCAGCGTTCGGATGCTGACGCCGGAGCAGCATGGGGGCGCTGGCAAGCATCCCATGTGGCGATTGGGCGTTCGGGATGAGAGCGCCCAGAAGGGCGAGAAAGCGCTCACGGTCAAGTCGATCGATCGGAACGTGCGCCAGACGCAATGCTGGGACATCTCAACGAGCGATCACTACGTCTATCTGCCCGAGCACGATGTAACCGTTTCGAACTGCGACGACATGGTCATCCTGCTCGGCTCCTGCTGCATGTCGGTCGGTGTCCCGGTTCGGGTTATCAAGCAAACGTTTGGTGCCGACGACCAGGAGCACGTACTGCTCGAGGCGCAGAACGACGACGGCACGTGGTTCGCGATGGATCCGTCGACGAATTTGGCATGCGGGCAGAAGTACCCCGCGGCGCGCGAGTTCCGGATGGATCCGCAAAATCCGTCCATGATCGGGCTCCAGGGCGCGCCCGAGGCGGAGTTCGTGGGCATCGGCAAGACGCCGTGTCACTGCGGGGGTCATTGTGGCCCGTGCGCGAGCAAGAAGAGGCGCCGCGGGGGCATGGGGCGCCTGCCTCCGATGCGTCTGGGGATGGGAGCGACGACGGCGCTTCCGTCCTTCACTGCGCCGACGACGGGGCCTTACGTGCAGGCGGCGACCGACTTCCAGAACCAGATGATCTCGGTCATCCAGGCCGGTGACACGTACTACGGGTCTGGGGAGTACCAGAACGCCATCTCGAGCTACCAGGCGGCCGGTAGCGCTGGGGCGACGGGGATTGGGCCTGAGATTGACCTCGGGCCGGCTCCCAATGTGACGCAGCCGCTGACGCAGAAGGCGTGGCTCTTGAACGCAGCGCTCGCGGCCATTTCGACGACGTCGACTGCGCAGAGCGACGCGGACAACGCGAGCCAGCTCGTCGTGCAAATGGCGACCTACTACGAGCAGGCCATCAATGCGGGGACGGCAGCGATGGGTTCCGCGACGACGTCGAACCCGTCGGCGGGGACGTCGCCTTTTCTCAACATGAACCTCGTGCAGGGCGGCATTTACGCCGCCGGGATCGGTGTCCTCTTCGGGATGCTGTACGCGCATCTGCATACCCCGGTGCCGGCCCTGGCGCGCCGCATGGCGCGAAGGAGGCGGTAATGGCGCTCATCTGGACAGCGGCCGACCAGTCTGCGGCGCAGCAGCTTTTGCTCTCGAACGCTCAGGGGACGGACTCGAGCGTGCAGTCGTGCACGAGCCTGGACTCCACGGACAAGAGCTCCTGGTCGACCTTCTACCAGGCCGTGCAGACCTTCTGTGCCCAGGTCCCGGTGGACTGGTTTCCGTTCAGTACGGGCGAGGTACTCCAGACGTCGGGTCTCGTGGACCAGCTTCAGGCGTACCAGCGCCAGCTCTACGCCTGGCAACAGAAGCTCTCGAAGACGTGCAGCATTTCGGTTCCGATCACCGACCCGACGGCTCCCCCGAGCGGCATCGAGAACGTCACGAAGTACGTCATGGTGGGAGCGGTCGTTTTGGGCGCGGCGTGGATCGCCTCGAGTCTTGTCGCGGAGACCAAGCTTTTGCAGATTCGGGGCGTGACCAAGCAGGCGTTTCGTCAGGCACGGAGGGTGTGATGGCCAAGCGGAAGCGAAAGGCGAGGCGTCGCACGGCGACCACGCGCAGGCGGAAGCCGGCGGCGAGGCGCCGGGGTGTCGTTCGGGTCCCCCCTCCCCCCCCCTTTGATTGGAGCGGGATGGTCATCGGTGGGCTCATCGGAGCCACGGCGGCGATGATCTACTTCAACTCGCAGTCGTCTGCGCTCACGGTGTCGTCGTCGAGCTCGACGGGGAGTCCGAGCGCGAGTTCCACGCCGTCTTCGTCGTCTTCGACGAGCTCGAGTCTCACGCCCGATCCGCTCAATGCGCAGATCCAGCAGTTCGTGAACTCCCAGGGCGGAGACTCGTCGCAAGGTGGATCATGATTCGCAAGGTCGGTGGGAAGTACGTGCTCTACAGTCGCCGTGGCGGCCGACGACTGGGTACGCATCGGACTCGGAAGGCGGCGATTCGGCAGGAGCGCGCGATCCAAATCTCCAAGGCGAGGCGCGCCGGGTACGACATCCCCAGGCGAAACCCCGATTGGGGCCCGGTGCCGGAGCTTCTGGCCGGATTTCTGATCGGCGGCATCGCCTACGCGCTCTTTTTCCCGCCGCAGCCCCCTTCGACGTCCATCTAGACGATGGGCACTCAAGTCCAGGCCGTTCAGACGAACGCCACGGCGCCGCAGGTCCTGCGCGCGCTCCTGGACGCCGGGTGTCCGCAGTCGGCGTTGACGATGGTCGCGGCGCAGAGCGCATTCGAGACGGCCGGCTGGCAGGGCGGTCTCTGGAACTGGAATCTCGGCAACATCACGCAAGGCGACTCGAGCGGCGACTACATGGTCTTGCCGGGGAACTCCCTACACTTCGTGCCCTACTCGAGCCTGGATGCGGGTGCGCAAGCGTTCTACCAGTACCTGAGCGGCCACGGGCTCATCCCCTTCGCGAGCGCGAACAACCTCTCTGGCTACGTGGGGCAGCTCCAAGCGATCGATTACGCGGGAGCGGCGTGTGCTTCGGGACAGCAGTCGACGACGGCGAGTCCTTGCCAGGATTACTCGTCCTACCAGACGGGAATCCAGACCTGGATGACCAAGCTCGCCGGGGTGCATCCGGCGCCGTCCTGGTCTTCGGTGGTGGTCCCGGTAGCGATCTTCGGAGGCGCGTCGCTCATCGCCTGGTGGTACCACACGGGCGCTCTGCAACGCTTTTCGGCGCGTTTCATGCGGCCCTTGGCGCGGAGGGCCTTCGCGTGAAGCGCAAGGCTAGGCGCGTCAGGCTGCATCTGTACGGGGAGCCGTTCTACCCGTCTGTCTTCGCGAACGACAACGTCGGGGTGAGCCTGCCGGTGTACTGGCTCGCGACGTTCAACGCGATGCGGGCTCGCCAGGTGTCGTTCGGGCGGAGGCGCAAGTGCTGATCGCGAAGGGGTACGCCGTGCGGTTCATCCTCGAGCACGGGGCGGTGCGCCCGGCGGCGGGGCATGCGCTCTTGCACGACCCTTCAGGGCACGCGTGGCCCAGGTGCTCGGGCCTCGTGGCCCCTTTCCGCAAGACGCGCGAGGAGGTCGAAGACCGCGAGGCGCGTAGCTACTTCGGGCTCTTCAGCGATGCGCCCATGAAGGGACTCCTGGCGCTTCCGCCGCGGGCCCTGTCGGACTGGAACTATCTCGGTGACGTCGAGGAGATCGAATACACGCGTCGGCGTCCTGGAGGGCTTCGAGCCTCGCACCAGGCGCCGTACTTCCACGAGTTCGAGGGGCGCGTGAGGCTCTATCGGCGCGGGAACCTTTTTCGCATCGAGCTTGGGCGAGGCTGCTCGTGGAACTGGCGGGGGATCGTTAGGCCCTAGCCATCGTCCTTGGCCATGAGCGGCGGCAACCCGATCGCCTTGCGACCCTCGTCTTCGACCCACTGGCGTGCCTTGACGAGGTCCTCGGGCGACAGGCGCGGATGGCTGACATTCGAGACGTACTCGCCGGGCACCCCCTTGTAGAGTCCGAGGCGGACCTTCTCTTTGTCGAAGGTGATGGCGTGCTTCTCGGGCTCTTCGTAGATGGGGGTGCCCTCGTAGGGGTTGGTGATGCTGACGTCGAACTCGGACAGGCCGATCGGGGCAAGGTCGTGGACGATCCAATCGCGCAGCTCGACGATGCTCTCCGGCGTTTCGCCGGGCAGTCCGACTTGCGTGAAGACCTTGGGCTCGATGCCGCTCTCGACGCAGTAACGGACGAACGCCGTGTTGTGCTCGCGCGTGGCGCCTTTCTTGATGTCCTTGAGGATCTGCGCGTTGGCGCTCTCGGCGCCCGTGCAGAGCTGCACGCACCCGGCTTCGGCCATCGCCCGAAAGACTTCCGGGCGCGTGAGGTTCTTGCCGTTCTTGAAGAAGGCGCGCCAGATGAAGCCGGAGCGCTTCATCATGGGCAGAAACTCGTCCACGAAATCAGGACGCAGGTTGATCTCGTCCGAGTAGTCCATGATCGCGCGGATGCCGTAATCACGTCGGATGCTCTCAAGCTCCTGCGCGACACGAACCGCACTCTTGGCTTCAAGCTTCCGGTACGACTCCCAGTGCGAGCAGTACGTGCATGCGTACGGGCACCCCGTGGTCGAAATCATCGACGTCGCGCGCTCGCCCTTGATCGCGTAGCGATAGCTCGGCAAATCGATGAGGTCGCGCGCAGGCAGCGGCCAGCGGTCGCATTCCCAGTCGACCCCGATGCGGCTTGGCTCGCGGAGGATGGTCGGCGCATCGGGCTCGAGCGACCGAAGAAACCCAGGTTCGCCGCCGCCTCCGCCTTGGTCTGCGACGATGACGTGGTCAAATCCCTCGTCTCGGCATCGGTCTGGGGCGCTGTTGGCGTGTGGCCCCCCCAGGAGCGTCTTGGCTTGGGGCGCTGACTCTTTGGCTCGCTCGAGCAGACGCACAACCGTTGGATGCTGCGCGGCGAGCGAGTAGAAGCCGACGTAGTCTGGCTTCCAGTCGGACAGCTCTCGTCCGAGCTGATCGATGGCCTCGCGCGCGACGTCTTCGGCGGGAGCGTGCGCGATGTCGGGGTGCCGCCTTTTGTAGCCCGTCAGATCCGAGACACGGACCTCGTGCCCGGCTTCCCGGGCGACCGCGGCGATTTGCAAGGGACCCAGGAACGGGAACGCGCGATCGTCGATCAGAAATGCGCAGGGCGGGATGACGAGGTGAACGTTCACGACTTGAGCGTATTATACCGGAAGTAGTCGATGGTCCTTGCGAGACCCGCTTCGAATGGCATTTCGGGCTTCCAATTGGAACGCTTGCGAAGCTTCGAGATGTCGGGGCAACGCTTCCGCGGGTCATCTGCGGCCGGTTCGACGTGCTCGATGGTGCCGAATCCGAGGTAGTCTTGGATATGGCTCGCGACGGAGAGAACGGTTCGCTCGTCGGGGTTGCCCACGTTGTAGATGGGGATCGGGTCGCCGTCTCCGACAGAGAGTAGGAGCTCAACAAGCGCGTTGACCGTGTCCGAGACGTAGCAAAAGCTACGGGTCTGTTTGCCGTCGCCTTGGATTTGCATGGGCTGTTTGCGAAGCGCTCGGCAGATGAGCGACGGGATGAGTCTTCCGTCGCTCGGCTTCATGCGCGGCCCGTACGTGTTGAAGATGCGCGCGATCCTCGGATAGACGTCGTATTGGCGCATCCACGCGAAGGCGAGGCTTTCTGCGGCGCGCTTGCCTTCGTCGTAGCAACTCCGTGGGCCGAATGGATTGACGTTGCCCCAGTAGTGCTCGGGCTGAGGCGATACGAGCGGGTCGCCGTAGACCTCCGAGGTCGAGGCGATCAGGATGGGCGCCTTCGCATCGCGCGCGCAGGCGAGCGCATTCATCGTCCCCAGGAACGCCGTCTGAATCGTGCGGACCGGATTGCGCTGGTAGTGCAGGGGCGACGCTGGGCACGCGAGATGAAAGATCGCGTCGCACTCGATGTGGAACGGTTCGCAGACGTCGTGGCGGACGAACTCGAACGCGCTCTTGTAGTCGAGCATGTTTTTCCGGTCGCCCGTGAAGAGGTTATCGAGACCGATGACCTCGTGTCCCATCGATAAAAGCTTGTCCGTGAGGTGGCTTCCGATGAAGCCGTGCGAGCCGGTGACGAGGATCTTCATGCGGGCGTCGGAACGTACAGCGAGTGCGAGACCGATCCGTACGGATAGGTGGAGACCTCCAGGTATCCACGTGCCGTGAGCCAATCGCGCACCCGCTGTTCGATGGAAGCGTCTTTGAACTGGTGGTTTTCGACCTGGATACGAGGTCTCGCTTGCAGGATGAACTGCTCAGCGCCCTTCAAGACTTCCACTTCGGCGCCCTCGACGTCGAGCTTCATGACGTAGCTTCGGTCTTTCCGGATGACGACTCGGGGCAGGATTTGTTCGTCGAACGTCGAGACCGCGATGCGGTTGCCGTCAGTCTTTTCGACCATCGTATCGGGCTCGAATTTCAGCGTGAAGGTGTTGATCGTGCCGCGGCTCGAATAGCAGCCGATGTCGGGGAAGACGCGGCACTGGTCCGACCAACCATTGAGCTTGAGCGACTGCTCGAGTAGATCGGCTTCAGAGGGGCCACCTCCCGGATGCGCTTCGGGAGACCACGCGTAGACGAAGGCTGCTCCGCAAGCGAGCGCCGTCAACGTGTAGGAACCGTATGCGGCACCGACGTCGAAGACGATTTCGCCGGGGCGAATGTCCCAGGTTCGGTCGCGAACGACGCTTTCATCCTCGAAACTGTACCAGGATGGATCGGTGTGGATGCGGTCCACGTAAGCGATCTTGTAGGGGTGCCCTCGGAAGGAAAGTTCTTTGGTCAGGACGTCTGTCATGGGTTTGGTCTCGGTTTGGACTTCGGGAGTGTCCTTGCGTCGCAGCCAGAGCACTTCAACAAGGACGGTTTCGAGTTGTTCGGCGAGCGCCCGCCAGTCATGATTGTTGGCAAACGCTCGACTTCGGGTTCGCCGCTGAGCGGTCCATTTTGGATTTTTCAGCGCATGAATGACCGTGCGCGTCCAACGCCAAAGGTTCTCTCTGGCGGGGGCTTCAATGACTGGACATGCGCTTCGGTACACGCTCCCGAGCGCGTCGCTCCCAATGAGAATGGGAAGCGCCCCGGAAGCGCACCCCTCGAGCGTGCTGCACGAGAAGCCCTCGCTGTACTTCACGCAGTCGGCTGGATAGAGGAGCAATTCGGTTCGGCTCAGCTCCTCGGCCATCTTCTGCCGGCTCACCGAGCCGACGACTTCGACATCTTGGAGTGTTGGAAGCACACGGTCGACGAACTGCGCGTTCTCGCATTGCTTGACGTCTACGGGATGCAGCCCCTCGGTGGTGCGTCCACGCCATCCCGAGAGCCACTTGTCGAGCGCGTAGTAGTAGATGCGAAGCCTGGCATGCGAAACAGCGGCTTTGATGATGGGCCACTGCGAAACGACATGGTGCAGGCCCCGATCGGGCGAGGACGTGTACGCGCAGGAGCCGTCGTGCTCTTCCCAGCGGGTCGAGATGATGGATGGATACATGTCGAGGTGGCAGCCGTTGGGTACGACGCGCCATTTGCTCGGTGTGACGGGCCACTTGTCGGCGAGGTGTCTCCTCAAGTCGTCGCTCGGCACGACGTAGAGATCCACGAACGCGTCGAATCCCGGCTGCGCGTACTCGAAGTCGTTGAGCTGCTGAAGACAGACGCGCAGCGTCGACGCTGGGACCCGGCGCAGGATGTTGACGTCGAGCGCGACGGCTACGACGTCGTAGCCGACTTCAAGAGCTGTCTGACTGAAAGGTTTGACGCTGGCGTACTTGGTGGCTTCGCGCAAACGAAGCACGGAGGCGTTCGGATTCTCGATGAGCAGATCCACGTCGTGTCCGCGGTCGGCCAGCTCCGCGGCGAAAGCGAGCGTCATGATCTCGCTTCCCGTGGTGCCGCGCGGGTCGGTCATCAGGTTGTGAAAATCCAAAGGGCGCCCGGCGACGAGCATGCGCGGAAAGACGACAGCGATTTTCATGGGAAGCGCGGAGCGTGGCCCATTTGACGGTCCGCGTGAAGATGAGTCATTCTTGACCACGCACATGGCGGACTACGGCCGGAAAATCGATGCGCTCCGGGGGAGACAGTCGACGGCCGCATGTCCATGCGATCCGCCGCCGTCAAGACCCAAGGGTGGGTATAGATTGACCCGGGCGAAACAGTCTGCTTCACTTGAGTCCAAGCCCATGGCGAAACGACGCAAGCTTTCCAAAAAGGCAAGAGCAGCAGCCCTCAAAAACCTCCGGAAAGCGCGTCGCGCTCTCAAGCAGAAAGAGCACCACGGCAAGACGCATCGCAAGACCGTTCGTCGCAAGCATCGGCGCGCGCACGCTCGCGAGGCGAGCGAGATGAAGCGCCGACGTCGGCGCCGCAAGCATCGGCATCACGCCCGCGAAGCGGCAACCGAGGCAAAACGCCCCAAGCGCCGTCGGGCGCGCAAGGCGCGCGGCAAGACGGAGCATCGCCGCAAGCGGCGGGTGACCGCGAAGCAGCGCGCCGCGGCGCGGCGCAACATCAAAAAAGCCATCGCGGGCAAGCGGCGCAAGAAGGCGTGCCGGCGCGCAGCGGGTCGTCGCGGGGCCGCGAAGCGGCTGCATCGGCGCATGCCGGCGTATCCCAAGCGCTGCGCGCCACGCAAGTCCCGCAAGAAGGGGCGTCGCCGGAGCAAGCGCAAGCACCATCGCGAGGCGAAGACCGTTCGCATGGAGCAGCAGAGCTTCGCGTTCGAGTCGCATCGCCGTCGCCGCCGTCACTATCGACGGCGCCACAACCCGCTCGTCAACCCGCTCGAGAGCCCGATGGAGTGGGCGTCGGGCGTCGCGGGCGTCGGCTTCGGTGCCGTCCTTGCGATGGTGCTCGATCGGGCGGTCGCAACGCACGCCCTGACGGCCAACACGCCGGGCAACGATGCGGCCGGGTACGTGGATACGCCGCCCACGGGTCAAATCTACGACTCGGAGGCTCCGGCGCTTCCGCTCTGGCAGAACCCGATGCGTCTGGCGGCGGCGGCCGGCGCCATCGCCATCCCCGGCATCATCTCTCGCTTCGTGGGCGGGGCCGGAACCAAGACGTTCATGGAACTGGCGACGATGGGCGCGATCGGCGTGACCGTGGCCAAGATCGCGGCCGACGTCGTCGCGACGGTGATGCCGACGAGCGGTACGGCGCTTCAGCTCTTCGGTCCGGAAATTGCCGCCACTGCGAAGCTGACGAGCCTGTCCAGCGGGACGTCGACTCAGCAGACGGCGGGCACCTTCGCGGGTCTCCCGCGGCGCACCATGGGCCAGCCTCAGCAGCGGCCCGCGGTCGGAACGGGAGCGACGCCCGCGGCGTACCTCGGGCAGCCCTCGCGCGGCCTGGGCGATTGTCCGCCCGTCGTTCATCCGGTCGCGGCTTCCCATCCAGGGAACACCGATCCGTCCACGGGGATGCCCAGCATGGACATCCCGTCCCGTTTCGACTCGCTCGACGAGCCCATCCCGAACGCGACGCTCATGTCTCCCTACATAGGGACCGGAGACGACTGCTGTCCGCTCCCCACGGTTCTGCCGGACTTCTCCTCGTCGTCAGAGCCGACGGCGCCCCCGTCGCCCCCAGCGCAGTCACCTCCTGCGGTAACGCCGCAAGTGGCGCAGCCCATGGCGCCCTCGATGCCGACCACGTTGCCGCCGACGCCGCAGCCGAATCCGCCTCCGGCGGCTACGCCGCAGCCGACTCCCACGACCCCGCAGCCGTCGGGGAGCGCCAACATCAACCCGGGCATCCTTCACACCACTTCGACGACCGTGTCGCGGATGCCCGTGTCGCAGTCGTCCACGCCACCCCGTTCCGGATCGTCTTCCAACCCTAGGTAACTTTTCTTCGAGCTGAAGGGCTTACGAGCCACGATGCCGCCCCATTCACCTCTGCCCCTGAAGGACCAAGCAACATGAATCCCGCCGAAGGCAACATCAACCGAGAAGACCCGAACCGAAAGATTGGACTTGGAGCCAACTACCGCGCCATGGCCGGTGGCCCCGAGGGCATGGGCGCAGTCGCGCGCAGGTTCGTGGGAGACGTGCAGGCCGCCATGCGGATGCCCACGTACAATCTGCCGGTCATCGAGTCGGTGCGCATCCACTACCCGGGCCCCCTGAGCGACGCGAACGTCGCGGGCTCGTTCGGTGCGCAGATCAACCCGCTCGGCGCCAACGCGAACACGCCTCCGGCGGGCGCGACGAGCGTCGAGTCGACGTTCGCGGAGCCGGGCAAGTTCCAGACGCACGTCCTCATCCTGGCGATCGGCTTCCAGCTCGAGCCCGACCCCATGATGTTCACGGCCAAGTGCAACGCTTGGACGGCGCCGACGACGGGCGCTCTGTCGCCGATCAGCCCGGACATGTTCAACTCAACGGTCGACGGGAACTTTACCTCGGGCGTTTCGGGTGGGGCTGCGGCGCCGCTTGGTCTCGCGTCCGGTCAGAAGTTTCTGCCGGCCGAGCTCGAGTGGGGCTGGTGGGCCGAGCGCGCGTTCTTCCACATGTCGCGCGCGTACAACCTCGTGTGGCAGTTCGGCAACCGCACGCTCATCGCGCGCGAGTCGCTGCGCTACACGGCGCACATTCCCTCGAGCGGCCAAGAGGGCGCGGCTTCGAGCTCCGAGGTCGACATTCAGGCGTTCCTGCGGGGTACCAATCAGTACTACCAGGGCACGCTCGGCTCGAACCTCATCGCGGTCCCGATCGATCGCGTGCGCGTCGGCGACATGACGCTGACGACCTCGGGCGCGGGAAGCTCGGTCTTCCGTCCGAGCCGCGCGTACGAGACCGTGGGCGTTACGACCGGCGGCATCGGTCTTCGGTCCATCTTGGGCAAGAACGCCGAGTTCCGGCGTCTGTCCTTCCCTCTGCTCTTCAAGCCGGGCGTTCCCATCGGTCTTCGGGCCGACGTGTCCGACTCGAACGAGCAGGCCGCGATGCAGGCATGGTTCTCGGCCACGCAGGGTCTGGGTGGCACCATCCCGGCCGACTTCACGGCGTTCTCGAACATCAACGCCGGCAGCGGCGTGACGGGCACTGCGACGATCGGCGCCGAGCCGAGCCTGGATAACCCCGTGGCTCCCCAGGGCATCACGACGTTCTCGGATCGCGTCATCTTCAAGGGTGGCACGTTCAAGATCACCGTGTGCCTCAAGGGCTACGAGCTCACCGACGACCAGGCATCGATGCTGAGCGACCCGACCGTGCGCCAGGCGCTCGCGTCGAACTGCGGCTGCTCGACGCAGTAACCGGCCCGGGCTCGCGAGAAGGTTTCGACCTCTAGAAGAACGGAGCGAACGTGGATTCAGTGATCCGAGGGATGGTTGGGCTTGGCTCGAGCAAGCCCGTGGGGATGGGGGGCTGGTCTTCCAGCGACATCCTCGCCGCGGCCCAGACCTCCCCGCAGATCGCGCTCGCCAAGGCGCGAAACATCCCGTTCGCTCCGTATCTTCTGAACATCGCGAACACGTTTACCGACTCGACGACGCTGACGAGTCAGCCTCAGAGCTTTCAGGGCGGCCAGCAGCGCCTGGACCAGGTGTCCGTCGTCGACTCGATGATGTTTCAGATCGATGGGCCGCAAGCGTTCATCGGCAGCCAGGGCAAGGCCCAATCGGACTTTTTCTACGGGCTCCAGAGCGGCATCACGGCGACGATGGAGGTGCAGGGCGCGCCCCGCTACGCCGTGGCGCCCTTCTTCACGCCGATCCGTACGCTCTGCGCGATGCTCAACGAGTCGTGGCCGTTTGGCTGGATTCTGTCGAACAACCAAACGATCTCGATGCAGTTTCAGCAGACCATCCCGGTCCCGACGCCCCCGGTCATCGTCACGGTGACCTTCCGGCTCTGGCAGCCGCTCGGGACCGAGTTCGTGGGGATGTCTTCGGGCGAGGCTCGAAGCGCTCTGGCCAAGATGGGGCTCGCCACGGACAACACTCCGCCGTCGTCCTAAGAAAGGAATCGTTCGCTATGGCTCATCATCGTCGTCGTCGACACAAGAACCCCACCGGGGAAGAGGTCATCGCCCTGATCGTGGGGGTTGTCGGGGGCGGCCTCGCGGTGGCCCTCTACTACAACTCGGTCGTTCAGTCGCAACAGAACGCGCTCGCCTCGGGAAGCGGCACGACCGGAACGACGGGAACGACGCCGTCGACCACGACGGGTAGCTAGGGGCGATCATGGCTCGACGTCGTCGCAACATCGAGACCGGGGACGTCGTCGCCCTGGTGATTGGCGCTTTCGCAGGGGGCGTCGCGGTGGCGATGTACATGAATAACCAGCTCGCGCAGCAGGCAGCGTCGGCTAACCAGCTCGGCTCCGGTACCACAACGCCATCGCAGGGCATCCCGAGCGCCACGCCCGCGGCGACCCAGCAGGCCGAAGGCGTCGCGAACGCGACCTCGTACCCTGACACGTCGAGCGGGACATGAGCCGGCGTCGACGTCGCAAAAACCCAGGCGGAGAGCTTCTCCTCGGGGCGCTTCTCGGGGGCGTAGCTGGAGCCGTGGCGACGTCGGCGTACTATCAGGTGCAGCAGAACGCGAACGCCAACACCTCGGTCAATCCGACGACGGGCTTGCCAAATTCGAATCCGACGACGAGCCAGCAGTCGCAGAATTTGCAGCAGAACCAGTACCAGAACTACATGAACCAGCAGGGGCAGACGACCCAGGGGAACACCGGGTCCACCGGAGGATGATTCGATGAAGACGGCGCTTTGGATTCTCGGCGGGCTTGCGGTCGTGGGCGTCGGCTACGCGATCTACCAGCAGAACCAGGCTTCGGCCGCTGCGGGAACGACCCCGACGCCGACGCCCAACCCGTCCACGTCTTCGGACCTCGGAACGCAAGCGGCGCAAGCGGGGACTCAGCTCGCTTCCAACGCGCTTTCGAGCGCTCTCGGGACGTCGTCGTAATCTTCGGAAGATCGCTAGAGAGTGAAATGTGGGAGCGAAACGGTTTGAGGTCTGGACCACTGGCGTAGACGAGGCCCTTCAGGGCATCTCGAGTGGTCCGTCTGTCAACGCTTCCGGATTCTCTCCGTACACGGGTCTGCGCATTCCGGCGGTTCTGTCGGCGTCCTCGACGCCCGCGACGCAGCCGCGCTACTGGTTTCAGCTCTGTTCGCGGCGCTTCACGGGCAAGACGCGCATCGTCGGGATTCGTCAGCTTCTGACCCTCGGCGTGGATGCCAACGGGGGCACGCCGCCCGAGTACCCGATGGAGATGCGGGTGCGAACGCCGACGTTTCGGTTCACGGACGGCAACGTCTCGTGGCATTTGGTCCATGAGCAGCAGCCGGACGTCAATGGGAGCTCGCCTTCGACCAACACCCAGAACTGGATGTACTTGTCGTCGGATGGTCCGGCGATGCTCTACCAGAGCTTCACGAACACGAACCTCCAGCCGAGTGGCGCGCCGGTCATCTACATGGAGGGGCTCACGGCGTATACGCCGCCGAACACAAGCCAGGCGTGGCTTCCGGTGGGAAACCTGGGGTCGTTCAACGACGTCCGGTTCCCGTGGGACGGAACGCTTGCGTGGAACGACCTCGACATCGAGGTCATCGGCAGCGGTCGCATTTCGCTCTACGCGACGGTGCTCCAGAGCAATCCGCAGACGCGGGAGACCCCTTCGAATCAGGTCACGAGCCTTTCCGCGTATGCGACGCCCGAGGAGGCGTTCATCAAGGACCTGTCGTTCACCGTCGGCGAGGAGACGCCGGTTGGTCCGATCTACTGGCGCATCGGCGGAGGCTTGGCGTTCGAGGACGAGGGGGTCGCGACATGACGGCGACCTTCAACATGCGAAAAGTTTTCGCGGTTGCCGCGGGAGCCTTGGCCGTAACCGGGGCCTTGGCTGCCAGGGTGAGCCCCGCGCTCAAGATTGGGCTCGCGGGAGTCGCGGCGCTCGGGACTGCGCTTTTCGTGGAGACCTCGCCATGAGGCGTCTTCCCTCTCGCGTGGTGAGCGCTCCGGGACGTCGGTACGTCGGCGCGGCGGTGGTGACGCCGACCGTGTCACCGAAGGTTGCTCCGGCGCTGTCGGTCGGGCAGCGCGCCGCGCAGCAGCAGGCGGTCAAGGAGGGGGTTCGACCCTCAAACACGGTCGTGTACACGACGACAACCGTTCCCAAGGCTGCCTCTTCGTCCACGCCGAGCTGGGTTGCGCCCGTGGTGGGCGGCGGCTTGGCGGTCGGGGGCGCGGCGCTCGCCTTCACCCTCGTCAAGGGCCTTCTGTGAGAGGATGGGAGCCATGATGCGTCTGCCCCCACGAACCGTCAGTGCTTCCAGGTACGCTCCGCGGCCACGCGTGCGCCGCGTGGGAGCTGCCATGACGCCCGCATCCATCTTGGCCGCTGCGCAGGTGCCGTCGGGTGGGATCGTGTTCATCCCGGTCAACTTGTCGGGGAGCCTCGACACGACGAGCCCCATCTTCTCGGTTTGGTCTCAGGGGACCGCATCGCCCACGAGTCCGACCGCGGCGCAGCAGTTCGTCTTTCGGTACGCCGAGAACGCGGGCTGGGTGCAGCAAGGCGGTACGCCGGGCGGGTCATCGCAGTGGATGAAGATGGAGGCCCATCAGGCTTACGACCTTGTCGCGGCCTGGTGGGGCTCATACGGGGGCCGGGCGACGACCTCTGACGAGGTGCAGGCGCTCGACACGGCTCAGGGCATCATCACGACCGATCCGGGACCTGCCGGCGCGCCGCTCGAGCGATATGTCTACAGCCAGGAGCTGGCTGCGCTTCTTCTGGCTTCCCAGGCAGCGTTTGCGGGAACCGCGGCCGGCCCTCCGGTGAACACGGGCACCTTGACGCTCGCCCCCTCGGCGGGCCCCGTGAACGTGTCCCCGACGTCGGCCCGGTCGGTCCTGTCGCCCTCTACGACGACGTTTACTCTGCCGTCTTCTCCGAGCACGCCAACCCCGGCCACAAGTGGCGGTAGCGGGGGCACTTGGGTGGAGCCCACCTCGACGTCGACGCAGCCGGCTTCGTCGTCGTCTCAGTCGACGCCGTCGTCCACTTCGGCCTCCTCGACGCCGGCGTCTGGCTCGACGTCGTCGGGGTCGGGGTCGTCTGACGCTGCCAATGCGACGGCGACGGCAGCGGGTCAGATCGCTCAGATCGCAAGCCAAGCTCCCTCTCTGATTCGCACCTCGCCCGCTCCGCCTTTGCCGGGCAAACGCTTCCCAGCGTCCCCTTCGGGGGCTTGCCCACCGGGGTACACGAACCAGGGCAACGGGTGGTGTTACAACCCTTCGGCGACCGAGGTCTACCAGCCGCAGCCGACTGTCCAGCAGCCGATTTCGACTCCGGTTGCGGCTGGCGGTCTCGCGCTCGCCGGAACAGGGGCCGCGTGGCTTCTTTTGCGTAGGTTCGCGCCATGAACGTGGGACTCGGAGACGCGAGCACGGATTCGACCGCGACGACGGACAGCGGGACGTCTTCGGACGGATCGTCGTCCGATCAGAGCTCGGCGCTCGCAACGCTTCCGGCCACGTCGAGCTCGCCCACGAGCGTCACGGTCAATAACTCCCCGACGGCGCCGAGCTCCGGGTGGTCGACGGGGAGCCTGCTCCTCGTCGCAATCGGGGCGCTTCTTTTGGGGGGCGTCGCCGTGTGGATGCTCGCGGGTACGCCGGAGCTTTCGACAGCCAAGGCCAAGACGGCGATTCGCAAGTCCAAGAAAGCAAGACGTCGGAAAAGGGCGAAGGAGTAAAAGGTCATGCCGATCAAACCGATGATGTCCCTGCCGCCGAAAGAGGTGAGTCGGCGTACAAGGTCTCTTGTGCGTGGATTCGCGGCAGCGCCCATCTTTCGCCCCATCTCGCCCTTCCAGAGCTTCATCCCCATGAAGCGGCTTCCGCCCAAGGCCGTGTCGCTGCCTCGTGGCATGTCCCCTGGAGGGACGCCAAAAAAAGGTAGCCCCCGGACGATGAAGGGCGTTGGCCGCGCCGTCGGTCTCGGGGATCTCAACGATTCGAACCTGCAATCCGCGGCCAACACCCTCTTTTCGGACGTGTCGTCGAACGGTTGTCAGCAAACCGCCGACGACAGCGTGTCGTCCTTCCAGCAGGCGTGGAACGACGCGGGCATGACGCCACAGCTCACGGTCGACGGCCTCTACGGCGCCAACACCGCGAACGCGCTCGGCCAGGTGCTCACGCAAATCTACAACACGTCGCAGGCAAACCCCTCGACGGCCGGCACGACGTCGCTCAACGTGGCGCCCGCGGGCTGCGTGGGTGCGGGCGGCTCCGGCGGCGGCGGCAGCTCACTCTCCGCCGTGCCGGGCGGAAACGTCGACTCGCAGCTCTTGTCCATCTTCAACTTCCAGAATCCGCTCGGCTGGGCGGTGCTCGGAGGCGCGGCCATCATCGGGTACGCGATCTGGAGCAAGCAGGGCAAGTACGCGCTCATCGGCCAGCCGCACAAGGTGGCCGCTGCGCATCGCCGGATCTTGGGCAAGTCGTCACGTAGAGTCGCTCGGCGACGTCGCCGGAAGAATCCGATAAAGCACAAGCACAGCCAGGAATTCTTGCGCGGATACAAGAAAGGCTGGAATGACAGTCGAAGGTACCATCCGCTGGATCCGCGCATCAAAGCGGACCCCAAGAGCGATTGGACCAAGGGATATCGGCATGGCTACGACGCACAGATGATGCGAATGAGATAGGTCGGACGTGTCGCCGCCTCTCACCACCGAGCCCCCCGTAGAAGAGATGCCCGGCGAAGTCGTCCCGCTCCGCACGTCCGAGGCCAAGGTCCTTCAGGCGACCATGCAAACGGTTGCGAACGAGGTCGCGGACCTCTACGAGAGCCAGGGGCGCCTGCTTCGGGAGGTCTCCGACTATGCCCGGACGAGCAAGGACGTCGACAACGCCATCCTGAGACGCCTGGACCAGATCGAGGAGAAGATCGTCGCCATCCGCGACGAGATCCATGACTGGATTCGCCCGCGTATCGAGTCCATGCGCCCCAAGCTCGACTCGGTGCGCGACTCGGTGCCGGTGCTCGTCGAAGAGCGCGCCACCGAAGTCGTCCGGCGCGCACTGACCGAAAAGGAACTCGAAGACTTGCGCGAGGGCAAGGCCGACCGAAAGACGCTCAAGATGGAGGTCTACAAGGTCGTCATCGGCATCGTCGTCACGGCGCTTCTGGGAGGCGTTTCAGCCGTCTTTTTGCAAGCGTTCCTGCACGCCGCGAGCTTGCATCGCTAGCTTACTGGTTGTCGCAGGACGTCAAGAGTAGCTGCAATTGTTTGGCAGTAAGAACATACCGCCGTTCGCGTCGATGTTCGCGGGCGTGATGAGCGTGCCGGCCGTGATGGTCCCTCCGAGGATGGTCATTCCGACTGTCGACGTGCCCAGCTTCATGCCGCCCGTAAGCAGCATGAAGGCTGCGTACAGCGTCGCGCTCGCGTTCAGCATGTTGGCGCCGTTGTTCATCTGCACCGAGCCCGGGCCCCAGAGGAACGCCCCAATCGAAGCCGTGAGCTTGAGCACCTCGATGCCGGCGAAGTCTGCGGTCAGCGCGCCGGCGAAGTAGGCCGCACCCATGAAGATGCACCCCGACGTCGCGTTGACGGCCGCGAGCGTTTGCACATCCCCGTCAAGCGCGCAACCTCCCCCTACGATTGCGAGGTTGTTTCGCAGCACGCCGCCAAACAGGTACGGGACGTCTCCGCCATAGGACTCGACGATGCCTCCCACGTTGCAGCCGAGGAGCATCGGAGCCGATGCGCCCGACGTCGAGAAGTCCTGCACCATGCCCACGCGAGCGCCGAAGGTGCAGCCCGACGCAAACGCCATGTTGTGCATGGGGAACGTCGAGCGACCCGAGCCCGAAAAGTCGACGATGTTGAGCCACTGCATCCAAGCAAGGTTCGGTAGATTGCCGCCGCCGTTGGTGACGTCCCAGCCTTCCACTTCGAACTGCTTGAGGTTCACGGTCGGAAGCGTGAACACCTGATAGGTGTCGCCGGTTGTCCAGGTGTCGTCGATGGCCAGCGACGCGGTTGGATTGTGGATGGTCGTGACCAGCGACGACGGAAGCGGTTGCGTCATGGTTGCCACGCCGCCCGCGACGGACGTGACGAACGCATAGGACCCGCGCGTCGAGTTGAACACGTACGCGCCGGCGACGAGGCTAGCGCTGCCAGATAGCGTAAGCCGTTGACCCGTCGCTCGGTTTTTCGCGACGACGGTGCCCGTGAACGCTGCACCGCTCGCCGTAAGGGTACCAACGATCGCTAGGGCCTGACCCTGCGACATCAGCATTTTGAGAAACGCAGGATCCTGCCCCGCGGGCTGGCTCGTCAGAAGATGAATGGTGACGCTTTGCCCAGGGTTCATTTCAGGGCGCGTCGAACCGTATCGGCGAACAATCTCTGCCCATGTCAAAAGGGGAGACCCGATCGTGGCCCCCGTGTTCTTATCCGAACCTCCCTGGGTGCCAGCCGGATCCCAGTAGATGTCCGTCAGCGCGTACCACGGTGGATTGTACGGCGGCGTCCCGGGAGCCGCTCCGCCGCCCGACGACTGCCTTGCGTAAGTCAGTACATCCCCGACGTCGAGACCCGGCTCGTAGCGCCCGTAACGACCCTGATGCACGAGCTGGAGCTTACCGCTCCTGGGTCCTTTTCGCCCCAGTTTCCTCGACACGTCTCAAGGGCTACGTTGCGCCCCCATGTCCCCTGAACTCTGCCTTTCGCTGCTCCTGTCCTGGACCGTCAACAGCCCGGGCGAAACCGACTTGGACCGCGCCTTTCGATTCGCTCCCTGGTGCTTCGCCATGGCCGACTCGGACGCGACCGACACCGAGGCCAAAAGCCTTCTCGCCATCGGCGCGCTCGAGAGCCGGTTTCAGACGTACGTCGTCGACGAGTCCTGCAACGACAACGCTTGGCGCAAGACTCACTCCCACGTGTACGGATGCGACGGGGGCCGCGCATTCGGGCCCTACCAGATGCACGAGGGCACCTGGACTGCGGTCCACTTGCGCGGCGCGACGCCCGAAGTGCAGACCGCTATCGCGCTCAAGCTTTTTCGAGCGGCTCCGCAGCTCTGGACGAGCTGGCCCAGAGCGAAGAAACTGGTGGCGGAGGTTCACTGATGCACGAATGGGTCTGGCTTGGATGGGTCGACTGGACCTGCAAACGTTGCGGATGCACGTTTCATGGATCGGACACCTGGGGCTGCGGACGTTCTCAGGACGAACTGCGCGCCGCTGCGCCTTCGCCGCAAGCGAAACTGCACCAATACGGTATGACTGGCGACTTCGTTGAAAGAACGTGCGACGAATGGATCGCACACCGAAAGGAGGTCCCCGATGCCCCGTCGCAAGCTCCCCCCGTCCATTGAAACGTTCGGCCGACAGCTTCTCGTCGGCTTCGGCAAGATCGCCAACCGCGCCATCGCCAGCGGCGCCAAGAGCATCGTCGAAGACGTCGACAAGGCCGGCGCCGAGATCCGAGCACGCGCCGATCGCGCGAAGCGCAAGATCGAACAGTTTCTCAGCGAAGAGTAAACGGCTCCGGGACCCTCTTCGCGCGTGCCATCCGATTGACTTCCGCCTGCACGATACGCGACGGCGTCGTGCGGCCATTCGCCCATCGATGCAGCGTCCCGTGCGCGCGTGGGTGACCCGACGGCGGCAATGCTATGGCCCGCACTCGCTCCCATCGTCCCGTGCGCGCGTGGGTGACCCTCTCGGCATGCCAATTGTGATCGGAGCCAAAACCATCGTCCCGTGCGCGCGTGGGTGACCCGCGCCCGCCAATCCGCTACCCCCAGACTTTTGCCATCGTCCCGTGCGCGCGTGGGTGACCCCATGCCGAATGTGCGTGAGAGGTTGGCCGGGGACCATCGTCCCGTGCGCGCGTGGGTGACCCCTCGTCTACGCATCAACAATCCGGGTTCGTTCCCATCGTCCCGTGCGCGCGTGGGTGACCCGCCGCCCGCCCGATTTCCGGACAGGCCGATGACCATCGTCCCGTGCGCGCGTGGGTGACCCCAGGTGCGTCTATGCTTAGAAAGCCGAATAGTCCATCGTCCCGTGCGCGCGTGGGTGACCCGAGACAGAAGCGGACGTCCTCGCTGGTGAATCCCATCGTCCCGTGCGCGCGTGGGTGACCCTGCCGGAATGGCGATCGTCAAGGGGGCGGATCACCATCGTCCCGTGCGCGCGTGGGTGACCCTCTTCGAAACCATTGAAGAAACCCATCACGGACACCCGCTATGTCTATTCCGCCGCTACTGCATTGCCACGCTCCGGGTCAACCACACGCTCACGAGTTCCTCCTTCAACGGGTCCCCTTACTGGCGGATCCCCTCCAGAGGCTTCACCCACGCGATTCGCGGGCGCCTCAGACCGTTTCCGGCCCTTGATCTTGATCGACGCTTTCGGCGTCTTGGGAGCCTTCGGCGTCATCGCCATGGCTCGCACGAGAACGTTCTCCGCAGCGTTGACGTCGCCAGGCTGCTTCATCTCGCATTCGGGGCACCTGGCCCAACGTCGGCCCGAAGCGGGCTTGTCCAGGGTCCTACCGCACGCCGAGCACTGCGTCGAAACGCCCGCCGGCGCCTGATCGTCTCGGAGCTCTGCCTCAGGCGGAAACTGCCCCGGGTCCACCTTGCGGATCTCGCACCCATGCGCCGCGCCCTTGTACTCAAGCTGGCGACCGAGCTCGTACCACCCGACGTCGAGGATCCCCCGCGCCATGTCCTGCGCGGGAACCTGCTTCACCCGACTCGCTTCGTAATGCCCCTTGCAGAGCCCTCGCTTGAACACCGGCTCCTCACACGTCCCACGAACACAGATCCCGTCCTCGGAATGATGCTGCACCATGGATTGGACGCCCATGTCCTCGATAGCCACAAGGTCGAACTTCTTGACGTAGTGGGCGCTCTGCTGGTGCAGCCAAATCTCACGCTGACGCCTCACCTTCTGGTGAGCCTTCGCGAGCTTGATTTGCGCCTTGCGCGCATTGGCGCTTCCGGGCTGCTTTCGTGACAGGTCTCGCGACCGCTTGCGAATGCGATCGAGCGCGCGCTCATAGAACTTCGGCGAATCGATCACTCGGCCATCGGAGTCCGCAATCGCATGCACCATCCCCCGGTTGATCCCTACGCTTCGATGCGGCGCCTGAACGACGTCGGCCGTGTACGTCACCGGAAACGTCGCGTACCATTCGTCGACGTCGCGCACGATCGCGCACGACGTCAACACCGCACCCTCGGGCCACGGTCGGTCCTGCTCGATACGGATCTTACCAACGCTTCCAGCCGTTCCGGATAGCTCGAGGTAGCGCCCGTCGATCCTCCAGTGCTTGGTCGTCGACAAGTAGATGCGGCACGAATCGGTGTGCCGCTTGAACCGAGGAAGCCCTCGTCCGAGCTTGCGCCAGCCCTGCCAAGCCTTGTCGAGGTCGCGTAGGATCTCCTGCCGCGCGCAGCACACGACGCGCGCGAGCTGGTCATCGACCGCGAGAAGCGCCGTCATCTCTTTGGACTGCCGGAAGTAGTCGACATAATCGCACGCCGCAGTATGCACGACCGGCTTGGCCTCGTTCGAAACTCCGCAGCTCGGGCAATGTCCCTTCACAAACTCCCACTCCCGATGACGCAGAAGCGAGTTACGCCTCTGCTCATGAGCCAGGTTGTAGAGTTTTCTGAGCTGGCGTTCCCACTCGGACAGCTCGGCCTCCTGGACCGCGAGAGGATAGAGGCGAAACTTGAACGCGCGCTTTAGCTCGACGCGCTTGATGGATGCGCCGAGCTCGGCACGCGTCTCTTCCGAAAGGCCCGACCAGGGCACTTTCTTTTTGCTCTCGTCGGTCACCTCGACAAGAATGTACCGATGTGACACATTCGTCAATGGATGTTTGCAAAAAAAAAAGTGAAGCCACTGCGCCCGTTCTTCTCCTTCTTCGGTGGGAAGTGGACACTCTCGACGCGCTATCCGGCGCCTGCCTACCCGACCATCGTTGAACCGTTCGCGGGCTCGGCAGGATATTCCACCCGGTTCGCTGACCGCGATGTGATCCTCGTCGAGCGGGAGCCAGTCGTCGCCTCGCTCTGGCGGTGGCTCATTTCCGTGAGCGTGGAAGAGGTGATGGCGCTTCCGCTCGACCCGGAGAAGCGCTTTGCTTTGCGTCCCGAGGCGTGCGCTTTGATCGGCGGGCTCAACACGGAGGTTGTGTGGACGAACGAGGCTACCTCTCCACCCACCGTTGAACCATCGACTCCGGAACGTCCGTCCCCGTCGCCTTGAGCAGGATGCGTCGGATCTGTTCGACCCCGAAGCCGCGCGCATGAAGGCTTGCGGCCTTGGTCCGCAAGTGATCGAAGCTGGGCGGCGCGTCGGACGTCACTCCGGCGAGCTGTCCGCGGCTCGCCGCGGACTCGTACGGATGCGCGTTGTCGATGTACCCCTGGGCGACAGCCAGCGACTTGTGGCCGCTCGTCCCCATGAGCTCCTCGATGCGCCGGCCGGCGCGCGCCCCCGACGTCATGAGCCCGCGGCGTAGCGAGTGCGCCCCGAAGAGCTTGGGGTCAAACCCGAGCTCGGCGGCAGCGAGCTGCACGACCTCGTTGATTTTGCCGGACGATAGACCTCGCTTGCTCATGCGAACGACCCGGTTGCCGTAGACCCCCCTCCAGAGCGGTCCAGACGTCAATCCGCCCACCTGCATCCACTCCCGGACGGCGCGCACGGGGCAAGCCAGACCCCCTTGGGCTGGAACCGCGATGTCAGTGCCAATGCCCGTCTGATCGCCCTTGCGGCGGTCCAGATGCACCATCATCCCCTGAGGCTCGAAGCGTAAGTCCTCGACCCGAAGTCCCGTGAGCTCGGTGCGCCGCAGCGCGGCCGACCAGCCGACCAGCAGGATCGCCAGGTCGCGCTTCTGACGCACATCGCCTTCGGCCCAACGCTTCGCAAGGTCGCGCAGGTACTCCGAAAGCATCGGCGCCCTTTTGTTTCGGTGCCGACCGATGCGCCGCGCGATGTCGTTCAGCGTGTTGGTCACGCGCTGCATGCGCTCGAGCGGCGCGCCCTTGCGCGAATGGATCGCGCGAATCGACGTCACGACTCGAGCCATCGTCTCGTACTTGAGCCCCTCGGCTTCGAGGTGCAGCAAGTGCCCGGATATCGTGACGTCCGAAGCCGGGAAGTGCTGGATCTTCATGTCCACGCACCAGCTCACGAAGCGGTGCCAATCGTTGTTGTAGCCGCGCCGCGTCCCCTCCGAGAGCGGACGAAACTGCGCGGCGAGAATGCGCTGCGCCGTCAGATCGTCGAAGGGGGCGAGCTCGCGCGCGAGGGCCGCAGTTTGCGCGGGAATCACGCGGCTGGAAGCTTCCGACTCGCCCATCGATCAGGGAATTTACCCCCGTGGAAACATCCCCCGCAACCTGGACAGTCTCAGAATTCGGCCCGTTCAAAACCGGCCTACTGATAGCCAAAAACATCAATGATATCAATTAGATACAACTAAGTTGACGTGTTTTCGCCACCTTCGTTGGCAGGTGGCCCCATAGACACCTTCCGGGGCCCGGTCCGGGCTTTTTCGGCACGGTTTTGGCTCCCATCGGGCCCATGGCCATCACCGAGCTAGGAGCCCTGAGGCTCACCGATCGCCCCGCGTGGGAGGGTCGGATACGAGCCGCAATCGAGCGAAATCAGGGCAACCGAACGCGGGCCGCGAAGGATCTAGGTGTAAGTCTGCGTGCGCTACAGCGCCACATGGCCGAGCTCGGTGCGCCGAAGGGTCGCGGAGGGCGACCCGCAAAGTTTGCATAGTGCGACAACCTATGTCATAGTGTAACTAGTGGAAACTATTGAGTTTTCTATAAACAGCGACATTCGTGTCATAGTTATAGACCAGGAATCAATGACTTAGGAACTATGACAGTGTTGGCACCGTTTTCGCAACGTATGCAGGCAGACGGACGGAAGGACGGTACAATGGGACTGTATAAGGTATTCGTAGAGCTGGAGATCGACGCGGACAGTGCCGAAGAGGCGAAGCGCGCCGTAGATGACAACTTCGGATCCGGGATATTCCAGGACGATCTGGTGGAATACCAGGGGGCCCGGGTAAGCAAGCTCTCTACGTCGCTAGAACGCTCAGTCCACGTGAGCGCCGTCCGCTTTCGCCGGACGGATGACGATGCAAGCGAAGTTCTAACGCTGGTAAGGGTTGACCAGGAGCCCGGATACGAGCCAGGCAAGTCCCCGGTGCGCGTCCAGATCACGACCGGTCCAGACGACGGCGACGATTTTGTGGGGCTCTACTCGCTCGACGGCGATCAGCTCAATTACGCGAACGTCGCGTGGACCGTAATCAGTGCAGACGAGTTGACAGACGACGAGGTCGAATCGATCCGGCAGGACTGGGAGACAGGCACGAGTTCCGTCGAACGAATCTAGCTCGCCTTTCGCGGTCCGGGCTCGCTCCCCGGACCGCGGTAATCGAGCCGCGGGAGACCACCACCATGACCACCACCATGACTAACGTAGAGAGAATTACGATCCAGATGTCCGAACGCCGCCCGCTGAAGATCGTCAAAGCGGACTGGCCATGCATCGCAAAAGGCAACGCATTTGCGGGACAACACGAGTTTCAGAGTTTCGACGGGGCGTGGATCCGCGTCCGGCGCCATACGGACGGGCGCATGATCGTCTACGGGTATGCTGGGGACTGGGATGGTGGAGGCCGTCCCGATCGCGAGAATCGTACTGCTGGCTTCCTGCTTGCAGCCGATGATGACGAGGTGCGGGCGATCCGACGAGTGGCCGGCATACTCGCCGAGACCGAATGTGTCGGCGATCTGGCTCACCGCGCAGAGCGCGACTGTATCGCTGACTTGCCTGCTGACGATTGCTGCTGAGCCTCGCTCGTCGCGTGCTGGGCCGGCCGTTGTCAACGGGGGCCCAGCGCGCGGCAATCGAGCCGCACAAGACGGAAAAGGACGGACAGAATGGGTAATCTTCACGCTGCTAGCTCTCAATGGGCATCGCGCCCCGCGGACGAACGCTTTTGGAACCTTCGCGACATGCGCAACGCTTGCGCCGTGGCGCGGAGTAACTGCGCCGTGAGCGAAAACATTCCGCTCGATAGCCTGCGATCGATCGTGTACGAGGGCCCGGGCATCGATCCGCAGGTCGGACTCGTCGGTCGATCGGGCACACCTTCGCGCTTCACGCACTACGCGTTCGGGCAATTCGCCGCGACGGTCGGCGCGCCCGCGGGCTACCTGCGACAACTGCCCCCCGCAGTTGCCGCGGACTGCCTCAACGCGGGAATCCAGGCATCATCCACGAATGCCACGCCGCGGAACCTGCTCTTTCATCGCAACGGCGGGCTCACGCTTCGCGCCGCAGTCTCGGAGAAGTACGACCGTGTTTGGGACTCGGACCTTTGCGCGATGCTCGAACGCTTGGACGGCTGGCGGGCGCCCGCGGGCCGGGCGCCCGTCGGCTACAAGGGCGAGACGCGCGTCGCGACTCCGGACGACATTCTCCCCGGGCAAATCAACATCGGAGCGGGCGACTTGCTCGCCCCGTCGGGTCTCTATGCGTCCGACCATGACATGTTCGCGTTTCTCGTGGCCCCCGATCGCGTGATCTCCGATGGCCAGGGGAGCGCTCTCATGCGCGGCGTGTTCGTCCGAAACTCCGAAGTAGGCGATGCGGCCCTTTCGGTGACGTTCTTTCTCATGCAAGCCGTGTGCGGCAATCACATTGTGTGGAATGCGACGGGCGTACACGAGATTCGTATCCGTCACATTGGCCAAGACACGCTCGGGCGAGCGTTCCGCGGTTTCGAAGCGCAACTGATGCGCTACCACGATGCCGCACCGGAAGAAGAAAAAGGCATTCTTGCAGCGCGAAACATGGTGCTCGGAAAGACCAAAGAAGAATGCTTGGACGCGCTTTGCGCCTACATCAAGTCGCATTCAATTCCGCTGAGCCGTGAGCGCGTGTCCAAGGCGCTCGACGTCGCGGCGGACCATGAAGCTTGGTACGGCAATCCCCGCACCGTTTGGGCCGCGGTTGCGGGACTGACGCACGCGTCGCAGACGTCCGGCTACGCGGACGAGCGCGCGACGGTGGACCGCGCCGCGGGGCAGGTCCTTCGCATGGCATTCTAGGTGGATACGGGCGCGGGGTCATTCCTCGCGCCCGTGGCCACGTGGGGCCACGGGAAAGACGGACGGAAAAGTGGAATCCTATACAGCTCAGTTCTATCGGGCTCGCGACGTCGTGCGCGCGCCACATACAGATCGCGAAACGATTCTCATTGAACATCTGGCCGAGGCGCTCTCGCGTGCCGAGATTGCCGAACAAGACCAGGCGGACGCTGAAGAGCGCGCCGACGAGGCGGACAGCGTAGCCGAGGCGAGGCAAGACGAAGCGAACGAAGCCGAAGCGCGCGCCGAAAAGGCGGAAAAGGAGCTTGAAGAACTCCGCGGTGAAGAGCCAGAGGCGGCAAAGCGACTGGCCGACCTGAAGAGCCGTGCCGAGCAATACGATCTGCAATGCGAAGCCATCGCGCGCCTACAACAGGAAAACGAAGCCTTGAAAAGGCAACTGGCAGAATCCACGCCGCGCCGCAGGTCACACTCGCAAACACGCTCGCATGCTTTGCAGCAAGAGGTCGCAAACGAAATGCGTGTCATGCGCGATCGTCTGAACGGGTACGAGGCTCGCCTTTCCAAATTGGAGCGCCGATGAAAACCCTCGCCGAAGTAGACGCGGACCTGCACACCCTGCGCATGATCATCAAGCGGGCTCCGTCGAGCGAGCAAAAGGATCTTGAAAGCGCCCGCTTTCACGTGTTCGAGGCGTTCGATCAGACGAACGAAGGGAGCGCGACGCGCTGGATTCTGGCCCTCAAAGTCGGCATCACGACGTCTGGCATGGCCGAAACGTCGAAAACGCCTGGGCTCGCCGCGATCGAACGTCTCAGCCAAGCCGTCCACTGTCACAAGCCAGTCGAGAAACAGGGGGCCGTACGATGACCACGACACTCATCATCGACGGGACGCCCATCGCGGCGTCCGATGTTCCCTCCGTGTCCGAACGTCTCGCCGCGCGCTACGGAATCACGGTCGCCGACTTGCGCGAACTCTCCTGGACAGCCGTCGTCGCGCTGGAAAGCGCGTACAAGCGAGGGCAACTGGCCGGCGCGGGCCCGGTCGGGCCGCAAGACAGGGCGCCGCGCGGAGCAGTGGGCGTCAATGGGCCTGACGCTCCACGTTCGCCCGGAAAAAGGACTCTACTTTCACGCGGAAAAAAGGTCGAAATAAGAGAGTCCTTTCCGGACGGAAGCCGCGGAGAATGGATCGGAGGGTACGAATTCATTTCTTTCTACGGAAACCGCCATGCGCTCGTCCGTCCGATCGGGTCCTCACCAGATGATGAATACCCAATTGATATTGACATGGTCCGAGTCCGCCCATCCCGAAACGGGGCTCGGTGATGCTGGCCCTAATCGCTCTCACCTGTATCGGCTGCCTGCTCGTCCCCTGGACGATCCTGGTCTGGCCCAACGTTTCCAAAACCGACGAAGATTGATCAAAGAACCATGCTCGTTGCCTTGAACGGGCCAGAAACCCGTGCGCAAACTGACGTCCGAGGGGCTGCGCACCCCGAAGGCGAAGGGGCGGGGCTGGCCCATTCAAGGCAACGAGATTGACCCGAGGGGAGGACCCCATGCTACGCTTGCGACATGCCCGATCGCCCGCTGAAGTCTCCCGCGAATCCCACGGCGAAAAACTCCCAGCTTGCGCCGACCGAACAGGACGTTTGGGCGTCAGCAGCGCTCTATGGTGCGCTGGCCAATACCTTCGGACCGACGGGAGGGGCGGGGGGCGTCACGGGAACGGGCGCAACGGCCTCGCAAGCGCACTGCTACGTGCGCACGGAGCTCCCAGCGCGCGGCCCGGCGACACAGGGCGACTTGACAGCCGACGCGCTCACGCTCATGCGCGTCTCGCAGCACGGCTAGTTCTACTCGCGCTCGCTGGCTGCGGCGCAGCCGATTACTCGGCGCTGCCCTTCGAGCCGATCGAAGCCTCGGCGATGGCCGATCGGGTCCCCGATGCTGGGACCGATCCGGTAGACGCGGGACCGGACACGGGACCTGATGTCGCTGACGTGCTCTCGAACGGCTTTGAAGCGGGCCAAGTAGCCGACTCCGGTCCAGATGCTTCTGACGCCGAGCCTGAAGCCTCGTCCGAGGCAAGCGCGGATCCGCCTGACGCGGGCCCCTTTGGCTACGCGCTCGGGCAAATCATCCCAGCCACACAAGAGACTGGCGCGCCGCAATCGACTTGCTGCATTCCCGAGACACTGACGCCGCCCCCAGGGCAAGTCGCTTGTGCCACCACGTTCTGTGAACACAACTGCGTTCCCGTCGTCTGCGGCACGTGCCCCCCCGTCGAAACCGGGGGCGCCTATACGATGGTCTGCCCGGCCCCGTAACTATCTCTGGCGCTGGCCCCATAGGGTGAGGTACAAAATACCCACCCTCGGTGCACAGCCCTCGCCAGACCCCCAAAGAGCCCGCGCTGGACACGGGGGACCTGATCGCGTGGGCTCGGCAAGCGGGGGGTGGAGGGGGCGGCACAGGTCCGCAGGGAGCGACCGGGCCGCAGGGAGCCACGGGCCCCAACGGTGCGGCGGGGCCCACCGGCTCGGTGGGTCCGACGGGTGTCCAGGGAGCCACGGGGCCCGGCGGCGGAAGCGCGGGCCCCACGGGAGCACAGGGACCCACAGGTCCGGCGGGAAGCGGAGCCACGGGCGCCCAGGGGCCGCAGGGACCGACCGGGGCCCAAGGGCCGACGGGAGCGCAGGGAGTCACCGGGCCATCAGTTACTGGCGCGCAAGGCCCGACAGGTGTTTCCGGCCCCACGGGCGCACAAGGTCCGACGGGGGCACAAGGGGTTACCGGACCCTCGGTTACGGGAGCGGCCGGACCCACGGGTGCCGCGGGGCCGACGGGTGCATCGGGACCGACTGGCGCGCTCGGCGCTACGGGTGCGCGAGGGCCCACGGGAGCCCAGGGGCCGACCGGGGCAGCGGGGGTGACCGGTCCGCAGGGTGTCACGGGCCCCACGCAATTCTTGCGCACGCAAACCTTCTTTGCGGGAGCAACCTTCGCAGCACCTGCGAACAAAATTCTTGTTGAGTTCGTCGGGGGCGGGGGTGGAGGCGGAGGGGGTGCGGGCGGCCAGGTCGGGAGCCCGAGTCCGCTAGTCCCCGCCGGCGGGGGCGGTGGTGGCGGAGCGCAGCTCTCGACCTGCATGATGGACACGACCGCTGGCAATCCGCTCTACGTCACGGTCGGCGCGGGCGGCGCCGGTGGAAACGGCGGCGCTTCGACAGCCAATGGCACCGATGGTGGAGCGGGCGGGGCTTCCAGTGTCTTCGACACCGTAGCAGGCAACTCGGTCACCACGAGCGGGGGAAGCGGCGGCCGAGGAGGCAACACCGGAGGCGAAAACACGCTCATCGCCCCAGGTGGAGCGTCGGTGACCTCTCAGTTCGGTAACCTCTTCTCGCCCTACCTACTTCTTTCGGACGGTACGCTCTTGCCGTCCGGTAGTGTCGGATCGGGCGGCAACGGGGGCGCCCTGAACTACTCGGCCGGCAAGGGCGCTGATTCACTGACAAGCGTTGGCTCGGTTCAATCGGAAGGCGGTTCCGCGGGAACCCCCGGTTCATCCTCCGGAGGTCAGTCCGGCGGTGCCGGTGGTGGCGGAGGCGGCGCGGGCCCCGGCGATCCTCTTGCTTCCGAAGGGCTCGGCGGAACGGGCGGCAATGGAGGAGCGGGATCACCGGGTGGCGCTGGAGTCGGTGGCAGCACGGGAACGGGCGGAACAGCGGCCGGCGACGGAGGCGGGGGCGGCGGAGCCGGCGGCAACGGCACCACAACGGGTGGCGTCGGAGCAAACGGCCAGCCGGGCAAACGCGGATACGTTAGAATCTCCTGGTGAGGCTCTCCGCCGCTCTCATCGCCAAGGGAAACGAGCCCACGCTCGAGCAGGCGATCGATTCCATCCGTCACCACGTGGACGAGATTGTCCTTCTCGTGACCGGGCCTTCTCTCTCTACGAGGGTCGGGTACGTCGACCGAATCGCGCACTCAGACGCGTGCAACGCCATGCAGGACTGCGCGGGGCCTTGCCAATGCAAGGCGGGGGACATCCTCGATTTTGCGGCGGCCCGAAACGCTTCGTTCGAGCTCGCGACGGGAGACAAGATCGTCTGGCTCGACTCCGATGACATCGTGGTCGGTGCCAAGAAGCTCCGCGAGCTCGCCGAGACAGACGCCCAAGTCCTCTCGCCCTACGCGTATCGGTTTCAGGGAGAGACCTGCACCGAAGAGTTCTGGCTTCCGCGCATCGTCTCTCGGGACAAGCGTTGGAGCGCTCCCATCCACGAGGAGCTGACCGGACTCGAATCCGGGATCAAGCGATCGGAAGCCATCTGGTGCCATCTTCGATCGGAAAAAGAAGGTCACGCGAGCTCGGAACGAAACCTGCGCATCTTCGCGCATCACGAAAAATCGCCGACCTGGGACCAGGATGCACGATTTTGGTATCTCTACGGAAGTGACCTCGCGAGCGCCCAGCGACGTATCCATGCCGCGGAAGTGCTGATCCGCGCTTTCAAACTGACGAGACCCAACACGGATCTCGCTTGCATCGTCGCGCAGAGCTTGGCGCGCTGTCTTTGGCAGCAGCCGATGACGATGCCGCTCGAGTGGGCGCACCGCGCGCTCAACATCCGGCCCGACTGGCCCTCCTGCTTCTTTCTCTTGGCCGACGCGTACGAAGCCGCCGATCGTCCGATGGTGGCGCGCCAATTTGCCAAAATGGGTTGCGAGTTGCCTCGGGAAGATACGATCTGGCCCATCGATCCGAGCGCACGCGGGAAATGGAAGGCAAGGCTTCCCCTGTAGTCCTCACGACAAAGGTGAGGTACAAAATACCCACCCTCGGTGCACAGCCCTCGCCAGACCCCTAAAGAGCCCGCGCTGGACACGGGGGACCTGATCGCGTGGGCTCGGCAAGCGGGGGGTGGAGGCGGGGGGACAGGTCCGCAGGGAGCGACCGGGCCGCAGGGAGCCACGGGCCCCAACGGTGCAGCAGGGCCCACGGGCTCGGTCGGTCCGACCGGCGTGCAAGGGGCGACGGGGCCCGGCGGCGGAAGCGCGGGCCCCACGGGAGCACAGGGACCCACAGGTCCGGCGGGGGCGCAGGGTCCGACCGGAGCGCAAGGTCCGCAAGGATTTACGGGCGCCCAGGGACCGACGGGAGCGCAGGGAGTCACCGGGCCGTCCGTCACAGGCGCGCAGGGAGCCACAGGCCAACTGGGCCCCACCGGAGCGCAGGGTGTCACAGGTCCCCAGGGTCAAACGGGGCCTGCGGGAAGCGGCGCAACGGGAGCCGCAGGACCCACAGGCAGCCAAGGCCCCACGGGCGCCCAAGGCCCCACGGGAGCGCAAGGCACCACCGGGCCGTCCGTCACCGGCGTGCAGGGTCCAACAGGCGTTTCCGGCCCCACGGGCGCCCAGGGCCCAACAGGGCCTCAGGGAGTCACCGGAGCGGGTGTCGCGGGACCAACGGGAGCCGCAGGTCCGACGGGAGCCCAAGGCGTCACGGGACCCAGCGTCACAGGAGCGCAGGGACCGACCGGGAGCCAAGGACCTACCGGGGTGCAGGGGCAGACTGGCTCTCAGGGGGCCACTGGCTTGCAAGGACCCACGGGGAGCTCAGGACCTACCGGTGCCCAGGGGCCCACGGGAAGTCAGGGCGCCACGGGTCTACAAGGTCCAACTGGACCCCGAGGCAACACCGGATCCCAAGGCAACACAGGCTCGCAGGGACCTACCGGTTCCGCGGGGCCGACCGGATCGCAGGGAAACACAGGAGCTCAGGGTGTAACGGGCCCGCAGGGGGCGACCGGGCCGCAGGGAGCCACCGGCTCCCAGGGCCCCACGGGAGCGCAAGGGGCCACTGGACTATCGGTCACGGGTGCATCGGGCCCGACCGGAGCTCAGGGGCCCACGGGCAGCCAAGGCGTAACCGGCGCGCAGGGGCCGACGGGCAGCGGCCCCACCATGCACGTCATACAGTTCACGCAATCCTCGACGAACTTCACGTTCCCATCAAACGTAACGAACGCTCTGGTCATTGGATGGGGCGGAGGCGGAGGCGGAGGGGGCGGTGCGGGCGGAGGCGTCGGGCCCACATTCTCGAACCAGCAAGGCGGTAGCGGCGGAGGTGGATCGGTCGCTGTAACCCAGATGCTCTATTCGCTTGCCAACGTCTCCATCAAAGTCATCGTCGGCCAGGGTGGCTCGGGTGGAGGCGGAGGGCCCAATGGCTCGGGAGGCAATGACGGATCCCCGGGCACTGCATCGCAGATCCAAGATATCGCAGGAGCGGGCGATGTGTTTTTCAATGCTCCGGGAGCTTCGGGTGGAGCGGGTGGATCTTACAGCGACACCGGCAGTTTTTCGATCAAGAGCGGCGGATCGTCGGCAACCATCAACGACGGAAACAACAGTTACAGCACGCTTTCTTTTTCATCCGGAACCCTGAGCCCTTCGGGCCAGGGACAAGGGGGAGCCAGCGGAACGAATGGCTACACTCCCGCGGGAGGATCTGCGGCACAAGGAACAGGCGGAGCCGACAACGGGAGCATCCAAACCGTTGTTGGAGGAGGCACAAGGTCTGGATTTGGGGGTGCGGGCGGCGTTGCAGGCGCGACCTCCACCCATACCGGAGGTGCGGGCGGAGGCGGCGGAGGCGCGGGGCCTGGGTCTCCATTCACCAACTCTCCTGGCAATGGCGGCGCTGGGGGCGCGGGAGGATCTGGGGGCGCCCTCAACGGAGTCGGCGGATCAGCAGGCGGCAACGGCTACACGAGTGGCGGTTCAGGCCAATGCGGAGGCGGCGCCGGAGGCGGCGGAGGCGGCGCTGGTGGGAACGGGGGTTCCACGGGCGGAACGGGCGCATTTGGCGGCAACGGCGACAACGGTTTCGTCCAGATCATTTACTGGGCGTAACCTGTGGACTCTCCTCGCCAGCGTCCCCACGAACCGGCGCTTGACACAGGGGACCTGATCACGTGGGCTCGGCAAGCGGGGGGTGGAGGCGGGGGGACAGGTCCGCAGGGAGCGACGGGGCCGCAGGGAGCCACGGGTCCAAACGGCGCGGCGGGGCCCACCGGCTCGGTCGGTCCGACCGGCGTGCAGGGAGCCACGGGACCCGCAGGGAGCCCGACGGGGCCTCAAGGCCCAACCGGCGCGGCGGGCCCCACGGGCGCCCAGGGGCCGACGGGCGCAGGCTCTCCAGGTCCCACGGGTGCCTCCGGCCCAACCGGAGCCCAAGGTCCCACGGGTGCCCAAGGCGTCACCGGGGCGGGATCCGCCGGGCCCACGGGCTCTTCCGGACCTACGGGAGCGCAGGGACCTACGGGAGCGCAAGGTGCCGCCGGACTATCGGTCACGGGGGCATCGGGTCCGACCGGGGCTCAGGGACCCACGGGCAGCCAAGGCGTAACCGGCGCGCAAGGGCCGACGGGCGCAAGCGTTACGGGCGCCCAGGGACCGACCGGTACGGCGGGGGCTACAGGAGCCCAAGGTCCCACTGGGAGCCAGGGCATCACAGGACCGTCGGTGACGGGAGCTGTGGGACCCACGGGAACTCAGGGCCCCACGGGTCCACAGGGAGCCACCGGTGTGTCGATAACGGGCAGTCAAGGCCCGACCGGACCATCCGGCCCAACGGGCGTCTCGGGCCCGACCGGCGCTCAGGGGCCAACGGGGTCTCAGGGACCCACGGGCGCCCAGGGAGTCACTGGACCGTCGATGACGGGAGCTCAGGGTCCCACCGGCGCTCAGGGGCCCGCGGGAGCACAAGGCGTCACGGGACCCGCGGGACCTACCGGAGCCGGCGTACAAGGCCCAACAGGAGCCGCGGGCGCCCAAGGCCCAACGGGGAGTCAAGGGCCAACAGGCGCGCCAGGAGCCACCGGTGTTGGCGCAACGGGGTTGGCAGGGCCCACGGGAGCAGCCGGTCCGACAGGCGCGCAAGGGCCCACCGGAGCAGGCGTCGCGGGACCGACGGGATCCGCGGGACCGACGGGTGCTCAAGGCGTCACGGGGCCCGCTGGAAGCGGAGCCACGGGAGCCTCGGGACCGACCGGATCGCAGGGGCCTACGGGCGCCCAGGGACCCACCGGACCCGCTGTAACAGGCGCAGCCGGCGCCGCAGGTCCGACCGGATCGTTGGGGGCAACGGGTGCCCAGGGGCCGACCGGGGCGGCAGGGCCCACGGGCGCAGTCGGAAACGGTGCCACAGGTCCCGCGGGAGCCACGGGCGCCCAAGGACCGACGGGTGCCGCCGGGCCGGCAGGAGTAACGGGCGCTCAGGGTCCGACTGGTGCGCAAGGCGCGACCGGCCCAAGCGTTACGGGTACCCAAGGTCCTACGGGCGCCCAAGGGCCCACGGGAGCGCAGGGTAGCGGTCCGACCGGTCCATCCGGACCGACGGGCGCCCAGGGGCCCACGGGATCGCAAGGGGTCACCGGATCCTCGGGACCAACGGGCGCCCAAGGCCCAACGGGGAGTCAAGGGCCAACAGGCGCGCCAGGAGCCACCGGATCGTCCGTGACAGGTGCAGCAGGACCGACCGGAGCCCAGGGACCCACGGGCGCGGGTGTAGCGGGCCCTACGGGTGCCGCTGGGCCAACGGGCGCCGCAGGCCCGACAGGAGCCCAGGGTGTCACCGGACCTTCGATCACGGGAGCTTCGGGACCCACCGGAGCGTCAGGCCCCACGGGGGCTCAGGGTCCCACCGGACCGGCAGGCGGAGGAACCGGGAGTCAAGGACCCACCGGCGCGCAAGGACCGACGGGAGCGCAAGGACCTGGCGCTCTTCGAGGCTCCTACACCGCGATGCCCGCAGCAGGGGTGGCCGGGCGGTTGTATTTCCTCACGGACGGCATCCTGCAATGGTTTGACGACGGGAGCGCATGGCACTCCTACTACGGTTCCATCCCCTGCGTTCAGCCCCCGGACATTTCGACGTTCACCCAGATCCTCGCAGGGGGCCGAACGCTCGCACAAGCCGCCGACCAAAAGGGCGGCCTCGTCATTCAGATGACGAACGGCACGACCGCGGACGACTACCGTCTGCTCGTCCAATCGACGCCCGCGACGCCCTACACGATTACTGCCTTCATCCTGCCGACGCTTCAGGCAAACAACTACTCCTGCATGGGCCTCTGCTGGCGTCAGTCGTCAACCGGCAACATGCAGGTGTTTGGCATCGTGGACGACAACGGCCCGACATTCTACTGGCGCAATGAGTCCGCCAATAACAGCGGGTCTTCTCCGACCTACACCACTGGAACCGACATCATCACGGTGACTTCTCAGAGCGCGTACTTCACCCAGGCCGGTAACGGCATCTGGCTGCGCATCTCGGACGACGGGACCAACCGAAGCGTTTCGTACTCGGTCGACGGTCTGAATTTCATCCAGCTCGGCTCGCAGGCGCGAACGACGACGATTACTCCGGACCAGTGGGGCGTCTTCGTGGGCAACGCAACGAGCGCGGGCACCGCCACGCAGGCCATGGCATACTTTGCAAGCCTTGGGTAGCGCTCAGGGCCGAAGGTGAGGTACAAAATACCCACCCTCGGTGCACAGCCCTCGCCAGACCCCCAAAGAGCCCGCGCTGGACACGGGGGACCTGATCGCGTGGGCTCGGCAAGCGGGGGGTGGAGGCGGGGGGACAGGTCCGCAGGGAGCGACCGGGCCGCAGGGAGCCACGGGCCCCAACGGTGCAGCAGGGCCCACGGGTTCGGTCGGTCCGACTGGCGTGCAGGGAGCCACGGGACCCGCAGGGAGCCCGACGGGGCCTCAAGGCCCAACCGGCGCGGCGGGCCCCACGGGCGCCCAGGGACCGACCGGGGCGGGAGTCACCGGCGTAGCGGGCCCAACGGGAGCCGCGGGGCCGACCGGAGCCCAAGGGTCCACCGGAGCCCAGGGCGCGACGGGAGCGGCGGGTCCGACGGGAACTCAGGGCCCGACAGGATCCCAGGGCGTGACGGGCGCAAGCGTTACGGGCGCCCAGGGACCGACGGGCTCCGCCGGCCCAACGGGGAGCCAGGGCGCCACGGGACCCGCTGGAAGCGGAGCCACGGGCGCCGCGGGGCCGACCGGTGCGCAAGGGCCTACGGGCAGCCAAGGAGCAACCGGCCCCGCGGGGCCGACAGGTCCATCGGTGACGGGGGCGCAGGGTCCGACCGGGAGTCAAGGTCCAACCGGTCCGCAGGGAGCCACCGGTCTTTCGATAACCGGCGCCCAAGGAGTAACCGGAGCACCGGGTCAGACGGGTACGCAAGGCCCCACCGGCGCCGCGGGTCCGACCGGGCCGCAAGGCGTCACGGGCCCGTCGGTGACGGGTGCCCAAGGCCCTACCGGTGCCCAGGGACCTACCGGTGCCGCAGGGCCGACCGGGACCTCGGGGCCAACGGGCGCCCAAGGCCCGACGGGTGCCGCGGGAGCCACGGGAGCCATCGGCCCAACGCTTCTTTTCGACGTCGCCGGCGCCAACCACAACATCACGGGCCTAAAGGACTTGACCTTCCAGCAAGAGGTCAATAACGGCAACAGCGGAACAACCGCGTCCGTAGACTGGACTCAGGGAGCCAAGCAGTTCACGACGCTCAACCAGGCCACGGTATCGTTCGTGTTCACGAATCCGCCGGGTGTCGGCAATTTCTTGCTCCGGCTCGCGCAGGGAATCACGGCGAGCCAGGCCAAGTGGCCCTCGAGCGTCAAATGGGCTGGCGCTGCCGCTCCGACGTTGTCGAGCGGAGTCGGCGCCGTGGACATCGTGAGCCTGTATTGGAACGGATCCAACTACTACGGCGTCGCGAGCCTCAACTTCGCATGATTACTCACGAGCCGATCTGGACCCCGAGACGAAAAAAACTTTGGACCCCCAAGAAGAAGCTGTGGACTGCGTCTCCATCCATTCAGTCCGATTACGCCAACTCGGGAACCGGATCAGTCACAGGCGCATTTCCTTCCAACAACAAGGCAAAAAATACAATCGTCGCCGTCATCGTCGGTAATTCGACCTCCGCAACCGATCCTGGGAACAACGGAGTCATCAGCGATACTCAAAACAACGTGTACACGAACCTGGGTCACGCCTTCGTCACCTTTTCGACTGTGCTCGTTCAATTTTGGGTCGCATACGGCATCAAAGCCGGCGCGAACTCCATCACGGTCACCGGCTCTCTTCTCGGCGACGGAATCACGCTCTACTACGTCGAGGAGCCCCCTTCCGGAGGCACACGAGTCTCCAACATTACTGCGCAGCAGTACACAACCGCGTCAACCCCAACGGTTTCCCTTGCCGGAACCGTAAGCGGAGACGTCACGGTTGGTTTCGGCATCTGCACTTCGAGCGCTCCCACCGTCACCCCAGGATCATTCGGTACGAATAGCGCATTCAACCTGCAAAACCCGTTTGGTAACGGTCAACTCGAAGACGGGTACGCAAGTGGTGGGAACATCAACGCGAATGTCACCGGATCAGACAACGAATGGCTCATGTGCGCCTTATCCATGATGCCGCCTGGCGGCGCAAACTCCGTCTTCTACAACACGGACTGAAATAGCTTCCGCCACGCCTCGGCGGCCGTGTCCCAGTTGAAAAGATTTCGAGCCAGGCGCATGCGCTCCGCGCGCACTTCGTCGATCGAAGGCGACTCGAGAAGCTTGACCGCGGCATCCACGAAATCGTTTTGACAGACCGCAGAGCGAAAGTCTTCGGTTCCGGAAGTCTCCACGTCGAACGGCTTGACCACTTCGGAAAGCCCCCCGCGTGCCGGACAGAGCACATCCAGGCCCGCTGCGAGCGCCTCCATCGCCGAAACGCAGGCCGTCTCGTAGAACTCCCCTTCGATGTTGCCGTCCTCGAACCAGCTCGGGTAAAGCCACGCACCCGCGGACAAGAGATCAAGCGCATAGGTCTCGCGCGAGACCCGACCTCGGTAGAAGACCGAGGGGCTTGCGTCGCACTTGGCCTTGAGCTTCTCGATGAACTCGAGCGCCCGCAGATCGCCGTTGGCCTTGGACCGAAGCTCCCACGTCTGAAACCCATAGAGCACGTGAAGCTGCGCGCTCGGAACCCGCTCGACGATGCGCGGCCAAAGGTCCACCAGCTTGTTGAGACCGCGCTCGGGCGTCGACATCCAGACCACCTTGGTCGGATTGCGATCCACTTCGAACTCAAATCGGCTCGGATCGATGCCCGGCCAGATGACGGCGATCTTGTCCGCGGCCGGCATCCCCACCTGCTTCGCGATGGCCTGCCGATGCCACTCGGTATTGACCAGAATGTGGTCGGCCATCCGAAGCGTGTCCTCGGTGTCCACGATCGCGTCGTGCACCCAGAGGATCTTCTTGTCCGCCGCTCCGCACCGGAGCAAGTCCGTGCGTC
>Ga0335085_10001954_pt1 | contig 40445 bp, 36 predicted proteins | sample Lox_Sample_45_FD_206712 | JGI IMG/M metagenome (GOLD analysis project Ga0335085, IMG submission 206712) | Soil microbial communities from Loxahatchee National Wildlife Refuge, Florida, United States - Lox_Sample_4.5 | ecosystem: Environmental > Terrestrial > Soil > Wetlands | place: USA... | reverse complement strand
CCGGCCCGGCCCGCTGTCCGGACTGCTCGTCGCGGATTTCGCCCGGGTGCTGGCCGGCCCGTACTGCACCATGCTGCTGGCCGACCTGGGCGCCGACGTGATCAAGGTGGAGAGCCCGGCCGGCGACGACACTCGCCGTTGGGTGCCGCCCACAAGGGACGGCGTGGCCACCTACTACCTGGCCATCAACCGGAACAAGCGGTCCGTCGTTCTCGACCTGGGCACCGGCGAGGGCCTGGCCGCGGCGCACGAGCTGACCCGCCGCGCGGACATCATGGTGCAGAACTTCAAGCCCGGCGGCCTCAACCGCTTCGGCCTCGACTATGAGGCGGTGCAGGCCAGGAACCCCAGCATCGTCTACGCCTCGATCAGCGGCTTCGGCGCGGGCGCGGGCCAGGCGCTGCCCGGCTACGACGTGCTGGTCCAGGCCATGTCCGGGCTGATGAGCCTGACCGGCGACCCGGATGGGCCGCCCTACCGCGCGGGCATCTCGCTGGTGGACATCCTGGCCGGGCTGCACGCCACGGTGGGCATCCTGGCCGCGCTGCAGCACCGCGCGCAGACCGGGGACGGCCAGCACGTCGAGGTCAACCTGCTGTCCTCGGCGCTGTCCGGGATGGCCAACCAGTCCAGCGCGTACGTGGCGGGCGGCGTGGTCCCGATGCGGATGGGTAACCTGCACCCCAGCCTGACCCCGTACGAGCCGCTGCCCACCGGCGACGGCGACCTGGTCATCGCGGTCGGCAACGACCGCCAGTTCGGCCGGCTGTGCGAGGTGCTGGGCGCGCCCGGGCTGGCCAGCGACCCGCGGTTCGCGCAGAACGCCGGCCGCACCAGCCACCGCGCCGAGCTCCGCGCCGAGCTGGCCAAACAGCTGGCCTCGCGGACCAAGGCCGAGTGGTCCGCGCTGCTGGCCGAGGCCGGCATCCCGTGCGGCCCGATCAACACCGTGGACGGCGGCGTGGCCACCGCGGCCGAGCTGGGCCTGGCGCCCATCGTGACCGCGGGGGACGGGCCGGGCGGCATCCCCGGCATCCGCAACCCGATCACGCTGTCCGCCACCCCGCCCGACTACCCGCTGCCGCCTCCCGCGCTCGACGAGCACGGCGACCAGATCCGTGCCTGGCTGGCCGCGCCACCGCCGCGATCCCTTCCGACACCAGGAGAGACCCGATGACCGAACGCCAGCGCCCGGCTTATCCCACCTCGCTCGGCGACTCGGACGCCGACTCGATCACCGTCCTGGGCCATGATCTGGCGGCCGACCTGATGGGCCAGGTGTCGTTCGGCGAACTGGCGTTCTGGCTGGTGACTCAGCGCAGGCCGACCAAGCAGCAGGTCCGGGTGTTCGAGGCGGTGCTGGTGGCGCTGGCCGAGCACGGGTTCACGCCGACCGCGATCGCGGCCCGGCTCACCTACCTGAGCGCGCCCGACTCGGTGCAGGGCGCGCTGGCCGCCGGGCTGCTCGGCGGCGGGTCCCGGTTCCTCGGCGTGACCGAGGACTGCGGCGCGTTCCTGGCCGCCGCGCTGGCCGGAGCCGGGGAGCAGTTGCCCGCCGGCGAGGACGACGCGGGCTGGGACGACATCGCGCGGCGCGCGGTGCGGCAGGCCCGGGAGGCCGGGAAGTTCGTCCCCGGTCTTGGCCACCCGGTGCACAAGGTCACCGACCCGCGGACCCCGGTGCTGTTCCGGATTGCCGGCGAGGAAGGGCTGCGCGGCCCGCACCTGCGGCTGTGGGCCGCGGTAGGCAGGGTGCACCCGGAGGTGCTCGGCCGGACGCTGCCGCTGAACGGGGCGGGCACCTGCGGCGCGGCCCTGGCCGACCTGGGCCTCCCGGTCGAGCTGCTGCGCGGGTTCGCGCTGCTGGCCCGCACCGCCGGGCTGCTCGGCCATCTGGCCGAGGAGCGGTGGCGGCCGGTCGGCATGGATATCTACCTGGGCGTGGACCGCAGCACCGACTACCGGGCGCCGTGACCGGCGGCCGGCCAGGCAACCTGCGGCGGCCGGCGGGCGGGACCGCCCGGGTCACCAACGTCGAGCTGTTCTTCGACCTGGTGTACGTGTTCGCGGTCACCCAGCTGTCCCACTATCTCCTCAACCACGGGCTGATCGACCACCCCACGGCCGGCGGCGCGCTGCAGGCGCTGCTGCTGCTCAGCATGGTCTGGCTGGTCTGGGCCTACACCACCTGGGTGACCAACTGGCTGGACCCGGAGCTGATCCCGGTCCGGCTGATGCTGCTGGCGCTGGCCCTGGTCAGCCTGGTCATGTCGGCCGCGCTGCCCGGCGCGTTCGGCGGCCGCGGGCTGGCCGTGGGGGTCGCTTACGCGGTCATGCAGATCGGCCGCAGCGTGTTCGCGGTGGCCGGGCTGCGCGGCGACCCGCTGCGCCGTAACTTCCAGCGCATCCTGGCCTGGTGCCTGGTCAGCGGCGCGCTGGCGGTGGCCGGCGGGCTGGCCGCCGGGCACGCACGGGAGCTGCTCTGGCTGGCCACCGTCGCGGTGGACGTCCTGGGCGGGCTGGCCGGGTTCTGGACGCCGGGACTGGGCCGGTCCAGCACCCAGGATTGGACCATCGAGGGCAATCACTTCGCCGAACGCTGCCAGGCGTTCATCCTGATCGCGCTGGGCGAGTCGCTCGTGGTGATCGGGGCCACGCTGTCCCGGCTGCACGCCGTCACCGTCCAGGAGGCAGCCGCGTTCCTGGCCGCGTTCGTGGGCAGCGCGGGCCTGTGGTGGCTGTACTTCCACCGCAGCGCCGACGCGGGCGCGCAGGTCATCGCGGAATCGGCCGACCCGGGGCGGATGGGCCGGTCCGCTTACCACCTGATCCACCCGGTCATGGTGGCGGGCATCATCGTGGTCGCCGCGGGCGACCAGCTCGTGCTGGACCGGCCCGGCGTGGTGGGGTCGGCGCCGGTGTCGGCCATGGTGCTCGGCGGCGCGGCGCTGTTCCTGACCGGCCACGCGCTGTTCAAGGCGGTGGTGTGGGGCACGGTCTCCCGGGCCCGGATCGCCGGCGTGGCCGCGCTGGGCCTGCTCGGCGCGGTAGCGCCGCACGTCACCGCGCTGGTGCTGAGCATCTGCACCGCGCTGGTCGTGCTGGCCGTGGCCACCGCCGACTACCTGACCGAGCGCGCTGACCGGCCGCACTGGGCGGCCCGCACCCCGTGATCCAGCCTAAGAAACGTAGCCACGCTTCAGGCCAATGTTGCTTACCTGTAAGCAATTGGTCTGCGCTTTACCTGACGGCGGCCGAAAATGCGGGCAAGCTGGTGGATACCACAAAACCACCTACGGGGAGAGTAGATGCTGTCGAGACGGATTCTGGCCGCCGCGTTCGGCGGGGCCACGCTGATCGGCGCAGTCGGCCTGGCTGTGCTGCCCGGCGCCTCCACTGCGCAGTTGGCTGGTTCGCAGGTCGCGGTCCACTCAGTGGCGGCGGCGAACATCCCGTCCCCGGGCGGCCCGATGGTGCATGCGGCGGCCTCTGGGCAGGCCTCGGCCCAGGCCGCCCAGGCCTCGGGCCAGAAGTTCTCGGTCGCCGAGCAGAGCTACAACTGGTCGGGTTTCGCCGTCACGTCGTCGAAGAAGTTCACCTACGCGCAGAGCCGGTTCGTGCAGCCCACCCTCACCTGCCCGGGGGATCACCCCAACGAGTGGGCCTCCAACTGGGTCGGTTTCGACGGCTTCAACACCAACAGCCCGACTGTCGAGCAGGACGGCACGGCCGCACACTGCGGCGGGGCGAACAACACCACGCCGGTGTACAAGGCCTGGTACGAGATGTACCCCAAGGGCTCGGTGAACGTGTTCAGCGTGCACGCGGGTGACACGATCAACACCTCGGTGAGTTACAGCAACGGCAAGTTCACCCTGACCGTGGCCGACCTGACCCCGGGCCACAAGCACACCGCTACGCACACCGCGAAGTGCGCCGTCTGCAAGCGGAATTCGGCGGAATGGGTCATCGAGCGGCCCGAGCTGTGCACCTCGGCCACCAATTGCTTCCTCACCCACCTGGCCGACTTCGGCACCACCAGCATGAGCGCCAAGGTGCGGGCCGGCGGGAAGGCCCTGGGCATCCCCAACTTCCGCAACTACAACATCACGATGATTTCCTCGCCAAACGACGCCACACCGACCCCGCTGGACCAGATCGGCAAGGTCAGCAACAACGCGTTCCCGGCGACCTGGCTTGCGGAGGGCCCGACGGTCCCGATCGGCTGATCCCGGTCAGCTGAACCCGCCGGCGGCGGCCGCTCATCCTGGACCTGAGTACTCCAGGATGTAGAGGCCGCCGCCGCTGCGGTCGACTGTGTGCACGGATCCGTCCGCCGTCACGTAGACGTCGTTGATCAGCCTCGGTGGGCCGGTCGGGCCGGGCCAGGATCAGCGTGCCGAGGCGGCCAGTGCCGTCCGCCAGCATGGGCCCATTATCCCAGGCGATGCGGCTGGGGCTATGCGGGGTCGCTCAGAAGTCGGTGAACGCGACCTTATGGCCGGCCGCGTCGAGCGGGGTGACCCACCAGCTGACCCAGACGGAAGTAGGCGACTGGATGATGAAGAACCGTCCGGCGGGCAGGCCGCGCCCGGCGGGCAGCGGCGCCGTCCGGACGAGCACGGCTTGGTGCCCTGAAGCAGTCAGCCGGATCGTGACGGCCGAGTTGGGCACCGGCCCGAAGTAAAAGACGGTATTCCCTGGGCCAAGCCCTTCGCCCCAGTAGTAGCTGTAGTCGCGGCTGGCCGCGAAGCCGACCTGGGCGGAATAGCTGTGCCCGGACGGGTTCTCCAGGTCCAGGCCAAGCTGGTGGTCCTGCTCGAAGGCCGCGAGCTGCCAGCCCAGGCCACTGGCCACCCGGCCACGGGCGAGCACGATCTTATCTGGGTCCTGGTTGCGGGCCGCCGTCTTGGGGCCGCCGATCGCTGGCCGGGGCGTCCCACAGCCGGCCGCCACGAGCAGCAAGCAGCCGCCGAGGATGGCCGCGCCCGCGATGGCCGTGCCCCGCTCGATCCAACCATTCATGGACGCCCTCCGCCTCAGGCTGCCGGGCAGGTGCGGCCGCTGAGCCGCTGGGTAGACAGTACCTGCCCATCATGAGCCGTGCCGCTTCCCTCGTACCCGTCCATTTTAGTATGGCTTTGGGAATAGACGATCCGTCATTTGTCTGGTTAAGCTACCGCCGTTAGCGGGATCCGGCCATGCCCCGACGGGAGTGGCCTGCGGAGCGGGAGCGTGGATATGGTCCTGAGTCGATTTAGGCATGCCCTGGTTCTTGGCAGTGCGGTTATCCTGGCGCTTGGCGGCCTGGTCTTAGGAACGGCACTCCCGGCCGCGGCTGCGACCGCTCCGCCCATTCCTGGCTATCTGCAGTCGGACGGCACGGACACGCTGACCCCGGTCCTGTCCGGGGTCGTCGACGACAGCGCGGACATGGCCGTGGACGGCCGCATCTTCCTCACCGATTCCTCCGGAACGGCCATCGGTGGCTCGCCGACCGCGATTGGCACTGTGTTCAGCGGGGAGCGGGTCGTCTATCACGTGCCAGCCGGGGTGCTCACCGATGGCGACACCTACGACTGGTACATGGAAGCTTGCCTGCAAGGCACCACCACCTGCTCAGCGGCCACCGGGACGCAGACCTTCACCATCGACACCGCGGCCGCCCCGCCGCCACCGACGGCCAACGACTCGTCGACCATTTCCGGGTCGAGTATCACCGGCAGCGACGCCATCATCGACCCGGGCGCTTGTTCGGGCGCTGACTGTGCGCTGGCCAGCAACTCGGCCCTCAACGTCGGCGGTGATGGCACCAACCACTGGGCGTCGGCGCTGTCGTTTGATCTGGCTGACTCGGACATTCCGGCGAATGCCATCGTGACCAGCGCCACGCTTGACCTCACCCAGTCCAGTTGCTTCGGCAGTTGCACCGGCTCCGATCCGTGGACGGGCACGCTGGACATCTTTCCGGCCGACACCGACGTGACCAGCTTGGCTACCGGGCCGCAGCTGGCCTCGTCGGCCGATCCGGCGTTGCTAGCCAGTGGGCCCGGGAACCAGGGCAGCTTTGACGTCACGGCGGCCGTGCAGAGTTGGCTGTCCGGCGGCACACCGAACGACGGCCTGGTGCTGGAAGCGGATAGCGATGCCACCGCGACCTCCGGCGCGTCATATGACTCGCCACAGTCCAACTCATCAGCCCCCACGCTCACGGTCGCGTATCAGGACCCAACCGTCCCGGGCGCGCCGACCAACGTGGTCGTCCGGGCCGGAGACGGCGGCCTGGAAGTGAACTGGAACGCCCCGGTCAACACCGGCGACTCGGCCGGCATTACCGGGTACACCGTCACAGCCATGTCCTCAGACCCGTCGCACATTTTGACCCACGCCAGCCCTAACGACGGCACCTGGGCCATCCTCACTGGCCTGACCAACTCGACAGCCGAGACCGTCACCGTCGTCGCGACCAACGCCGAGGGGAACAGCGCTACCTCGGCGGCCGTCACCGCCACGCCTCAGGCGGTCAGCGGGACCTCGACCTACCTCCAGGTGGCCGAGCAATTCCTGACCGCCCAGGGCGAAATGAATGATGGCGGGGCCGCATCGGCTGACGCGGCGGACAGCGGCATGGCCCAGGCCGCTGCCATATCCGACCAGCTCACCGCCGAGCAGGCGACGGATACTGGGCTCGCCAGTGCGATGGCCGCCGATAACACAGTGTGGACTGGGCTGCAGAACAGCTTCTCCGGTGCCCTGGTGATCCCGGGCAGCAGTTCGGTTTCCGTCTACCTTACCGGCGGCATGTCGGCGACCACCTATACCGATCTGGGCGCCGCCAACCAGGACAGCTTCGACACCAGTTCGGCGACGGACTACCGGTTCACGATCAACGGCGGCTCCTCGGCGCCAGAACTCGTCAACTATGTGGACGCCGACGCGGCGATGAGCCCGGTGACCGAGGACGCCGACGACTCAGCCGCTTCGACGTCGCTGGACGATGACTCGGGGACCACGAATCCGCCGGGCTATTCGGTGCCCGAAGGGACCAACCTCAGCGCCGGAACCGAAACCGTCGCGGCTACGAAGATCAGTCTGTCCGGGGTAGCTGACTGGGCGTACAACAATGCGCGGTCCAACAACGACAACGGCTTCCATCCCGATTGCACCGACTTCGCGTCACGGTCCCTGCACTTCGGTGGCGGCGATCCAGAGACCTACGAAACCTCCGTCATTGCTCCTCCGCCGAGCAACCATAAAGACGACCATGTTTGGTATGGCCGCTGGCACGGGACGTACAGCAGCTACTCGTGGGGTGCGGCTTACCATCTGGCTCACCACCTCAACCTGGTGGGCAGCTACTGGATCAAGTACTGGAGCAACGCTTCGCGCGGCGACATCCTGTTCGCCCATCTCGGCGGATCCTCCTTTACCGGTATCGACCACGCGGGTGTCACCACGAAAATGTCGAACGGCATGCCGTTCTACTCGCAGCACACCCCGAACCAGCGCAATTGGCCGCTGACATACTGGATCACGCACAGCAAGGCCGGTACCACGATCTGGATTGCTTCCCCGGCTGAGCACTGAGGACTACCGTTCCGGGTGTTGCGGATGTCGGCGAACCGGTGGCGCGGGCGCCGGTGGCCGCTTAGCGCTGGCGTCGGGTGTCAGCCGGGTCCGGAGTACTGCAGGATGTACAGGCCGCCGCCGCTGCGGTCGACGGCGTACACGATGCCGTCCGCGGTCACGTAGACGTCGTTGATCTGCACCGGCCCGTCCGGCTCGAACGCGGCCACCTGCTCGGGCTGGAACGGGTCGCTGATGTCGAACGCGCGCACCCCGGCGCTGAAGAACGACCCGAAGATGATCTCCTCGCTCTGCCACGACCACGGGAACGGCTCGTTCTCGTGCAGGTTGTGCGGGCCGAACCGGCCGCCCCGGGCGGCGTACTCGGCCACCGGCGGCAGTGGCACGCTGCCGATGATCAGCGGCGCCCGCTCGTCGCTGGCATCGGCCAGCCAGACCCGCTTGGGCTGGTCGGCCGCGTGGTCGTGCACGGTTTCGTCGCTGATCACCAGCAGGTCCCGGCTGGGCAGCGGCAGCACCGTGTGGGTGAACCCGGTCATCGGCGGGTGGTAGTCCAACTGGGCCACGGCTTGCGGCGCGGATACGTCGCTGATGTCCAGGATGATGGCCCCCGCATCGAGGTAGCCGACATAAGCCCGGTACGGGCGTTCGGTATGAAGGTTGATGTTGTGTGCCCGGAACCCGGCGTCGAACCGTTCGTGCCGGGCCGGCGGGGGAGTGCCGTCGCCGTGCTGGGTGCCGGGCAGCCACCACCGGCCGGCCTCTTCGGGGTGGTCCGGGCGGGTCAGGTCCACGATCACCGGGAACTGGTCGTCCTGCGGATGGGTGGGCCGGGAGTCCGGGGTGCCGCTGCTCAGGTACGCGTACCGGCCGCCGGTGTAACCCACCCAGTGGGTGCCGCGGGACTGGGGGCCGGACAGGTCCAGGGCGCCTAGCAGGCGCGGCTCGGCCGGCCGGCTGAGGTCGAACACCTCGATCCCGGCCGGGCGCTGGCCGGGGGTCTGCACCTGGTAGGCCACCAGCAGCAGATCGTCGCCGACGGCCAGCGAGTTGGACCGGACCGCGTCGTGGGGCAGCCGGGTCTGGGTGAGCAGCCGGGGCGCCCGCGGGTCGGTGACGTCGAGCACGCTGAAGTTGGCCGGAGGCTGTTCGTGAGCCAGGTAGAGATACCGGCGGCCGCCGCGTTCCAGCACCGCGGTGCCCTCGCCGCAGCGGCCCTGGCCGCCTAGGTCGTGCCGGCTCAGGCAGCGTAGCCGATCTGCAATCATCTCTTGCACCGCCGTCCTAGGTGATTACTCTTAATCACTATGAAAGCCCGATCCCGCACGTTAATCATCTCGATGGTGGCCGCGCCGCTGGCGGTGCTGGCCGGCTGCGGCAGCAGCGGAACCAGTACGCCGAGTGCCACCAGCCCGATCGTGATCGGCTACGAACTGCCGCTCACCGGCACCGTGGCGCTGCCAGGAAAGCAGGAGCAGGAGGGCTGGAACCTCGGGCTCAAGCAGTTCGGGCAGAAGGTCGACGGGCACCGCATCGTCACCTACTTCGAGGACACCAGCGGCAACCCGGCCGTCGCGCTGTCCGACGCCCGCTCCCTGGTGCAGCAGAAGCACATCCAGATCATGGAGGGCCCGCTGCTGGCCAGCGAGGATGCCGCGGTGGCCCCGTATCTCGGCGCACAGCACATCCCGCTGGACAACCTGGCGCTGTGCTCGTCCTCGCAGCTCACCTCGAATGCCCACTACGGCGACCAGCTGACTTCCGGGTGGCTGTGCGACCAGCCCGACGTCATCGCGGCCGACTACCTCTACCAGGATCTTGGTTACCGGCACGTCACCGTGCTGGCCACCGACTACGCGTTCGGCTGGCTGTCGGCCGGCGGGTTCATCAAGCAGTTCACCATGCTCGGCGGGAAGATCGACAAGGAGCTGTGGCCCCCGCTGACCGCGACCGACTACGGCCCGTACGTGTCGGCGATCCCGAAGACCACCCAGGCGGTGTTCGCCGAGACGCTCGGCGCTGGCGCGATCGACTTCACCAAGGCCTATGCCCAGTTCGGCCTGCGCGGGAAGATCCCGCTGTACGGCAACACCACGATGTTCGACTATTCGGTGCTGCCCGGCGAGGTGCCGTCGGCCGTGCTGGGCGACCAGATGGCCGCGCAGTACTGCGACGGGATCGACACCCCGGCCAACAACACGTTCACCAGCCTGTTCAAGAAGACCTACCACGTCTTCCCGGGCTACTACGCCGAGGCTGGCTACGTGCACGCCGAGCTGGCCGTGGCCGCGCTCAAGCGCCTGCATGGCAACGCCACCGACCCGGTGGCGCTGACCCGCGCGCTGCGGAGCACGCCAATCACCGCGCCGCGCGGTCCGATGCGGCTGAACACGCTGATCGACGCGCCGATCCAGAACATCTACATCTGCAAGGTGGAGAACGTGCACGGCACGCTGGAGGACGTGCCGATCAAGACATATCCGGACGTCGAGCCGTGGGGCACCCTGCCGTACCACACCTGGCTGCAGGAATTCACCGCCGATTCCACCGGACGCCCACCGGCGTGACCGTTGCAGCGCTGCGGGCTGGCTTGTCATGATCGCGCCGCTGATGCCGCGATGGTCAATCAGTGTGCAACGATGGGCGATCTGATGGCGAACTGGCGCATTATGATGACTGGCGTCAGCCAACGGTCAGGCATGATTGTCATGCAAGAGCGTTGACCCGCATGATTGCCGCGAGAGGGGTGCGCTGGCGTGGGGGATGTGCAGGGCGGGAGCAGGAAGCGGGCTGTCGGCACCCGGGACCGCATCATGGCCCACCTGGCCCGCGTCGGTGAGGTGAGCGATCACACCGGCAAGGCCAGCACGATGCTGGCCGCGACGATCGGGTACCCCGGTTCCAGCATCGCGTTCGCCCAGTTGCTCACGGGCATGGAGCGGGCTGGCCTGATCCAGCGGGAGATCCGCGGCAAGCGCACCTACCGGATCATCCCCGGCCCGGCCGCCCCGCCACCGGGCGTGCTGGCCCGGGCCGCCTCGTCCCCGGGCGGCGGCGCCGGGGCCGTCCCCGCACCGGGCCGCGGCACTGGCGGCCCCCCTGCACCGGGCGGCGGCACCCGGCCGGGCCGGGAGCGGACCTGGCCCGCGCAGGCGGCACCCGGCCCCGCCAGTGCGCCCCGCGGGACGCCGCCGCGGACAGATGCGGTGATGGCTGAGGTGCTAGGGACTGGTGCGCCTGCGGGGACTACACCACGGGGCAATCCGGCAGCGGCTGAGGCCCCGGGGACCGGTGCGCCTACTGAGACTGGCCCGGCCGAAGCCGGCCTGAACCTCCCGGGCGGCTCGGCCGGACTCGACTACGACGAACTGGCCCGGCGGCTGCTGGTCCAGGTGGTGCGGCGGCTGGCCGGGCCGGACGCCGGCCTGGCCCCCGGCGGCCGGGATGCCCCCGACCCCGGCGCCTCCGAGCCTGGCACCGGCGACCCAGGCGCCGCTGACCGGAGCACCGGGACCGCGTCAGCCCAGCCGGGCCAGCCCGGGGCGCACGAAACAGCCCTGCAGGAAACCGTGGCCAGCCTGGAGCGGAAGCTGGCCAGCGCCACCACCCGGCAGCGCCGCCTGGCCGAGGAGAACAGCCGCCTGCGCCAGCAGCTCCGCGCGGCCGAGCAGAGCCTGGCCGAGGCGCAGGACCGGGCCACCGCCGAGGCGCTGGCGGGCCGGTTCGACAGCGCCGAGGTGCTGCTGCTGGAACGGCTGCTGTCGCCGCTGCGCGAGGCGCGCCGCCGGGCCACGGAGGCCGACGCCGGCTGACCCGGAATGATTGGCGCTCACGCGCCGCATCCGCCCCACCACCCAGTCCCCGCCGCACCGGCCTCTCGTGCGGCGCTATGCGGCTTTCGTCCCTGCTGACTGGCAGCCCCAAATGATAATGTCTAATCATGTGACGCTGGGGCGACCGGGCCGTAGGAGGGACGCTGGTGGACTCACAGCAGCTTGGATGGGGCCTCGTCGGGCCCGGCCGGATCGCGGCCGCGCAGATCGCGCCGGCCATCGCGGCCGCACCGGACAGCACGCTGATCAGCGTGGTAAGCCGGGATCTGGGCCGGGCCACCGAGTTCGCCAAGGCCCACGGCGCGGCCCAGGCGCTGGACAGCTACCCGGCCATGCTGGCCGACCCAGCCGTGCAGGCGGTGTACATCGCCACCCCTAATGCGCTGCACGCCGGGCAGGTGATAGCGGCGGCCGAGGCAGGCAAGCACGTACTGTGCGACAAGCCACTCGCGGTGACCGTGCCGGACGCCCGGCGCTGTGTCGCGGAATGCCGGGCGGCCGGGGTGCGGCTCGGCGTCACGTTCCAGACCCGCAGGCACGACGGGCTGGCCGAAGCGGCCAGCCTGGTGCGCTCCGGCGCCATCGGCCAGGTCGTGGTGGCCGAAGTCCAGATGAGCGCGGGCCGCAACCTGCCCGGCGGCTGGCGCACCGACCCAGCCCTGGCCGGCCTGGGCACCATCAACAACATCGGCGTGCACGCGTTCGACGTGCTGCGCTACCTGCTCGGCGCGGAGGTCACCGAGGTGGCCGCGCTGGTCGACGCCGAGCCCGGGTTCCAGGTGGACACGACCGCGCTGGTCCTGCTGCGGTTCAGCAACGGCACGCTGGCCTACGTCAACGCGAACCAGTCGGTGCCCAACGCCCGCGACGACATCGTGCTGTACGGCACCACGGGCCGGGTGCTGGGCCGCAACCTGTCCCGGCCCGGCCGGGACGGCACGCTCAGCATCATCACCGCGGACGGGACCCGGGAGCTGGCGGCCAGCACCCGGGACGCCTACCGGGACACGGTGGCGGCGTTCACCGCCGCCGTGCTGGCCGGCCGCGACCCGAGCCCATCCGGCGAGGACGGGCTGCGCAGCGTGGAACTCACCGCCGCCATCGCGCAGGCCATCGAGCAGCGCCGGGTGGTTCCGGCCGGCGGCTGAGCCCGGTGAGTCCGCGGCGCTGAGGGGAGGCCACAGCCGTGCCGGAGTTCGTCGCCCAGACCCTGAACGGGCTGACCCTGGCCGGGATCATCTTCCTGGTGTCCAGCGGGTTCACCCTGGTCTTCGGGGTGATGCGGGTCACCAACCTGTCGCATGGCGCGGTCTACCTGGTCGGCGGGTACATCGGCTACTCGGTCATCAACGCCACGCACAACTTCTTCTTAGGGCTGGCGGCCGGGGCGCTGGCCATGGCGGCGCTCGGCTTCCTGCTGGAGCGCACCCTGATCACCTGGCTGGGCCGGTCCGAGATGGCCGAACTGCTGGCCACGCTAGGGCTCATCTACGTCCTCGACGACCTCGCGCTGGCCATCTGGGGCGGCAGCCCGGTGACCATCAACCTGCCTGGATTCCTGGGCCAGTCGAGCACGCTCCCGGGTGGGATCGTCTACCCGAACGGCCGGGTCTTCATCCTGATCGTCGCCATCCTGGTCGCGGCCGGCCTGTACTACCTGCTCCGCCGGACCCGGATCGGTGCCATCGTCCGGGCCGGGGTGGACGACCGTGACATGGTCAGCGCGCTGGGCATCAACGTGCGCCGGGTGTTCGCCCTGGTCTTCAGCCTGGGCGCGCTGCTGGCCGGCTTCGCCGGGGTGCTCGGCGGCACCGTGCTCGGCCTGTACACCGGCGGTGATAGCGACATCCTGCTGTTCGCGCTGGCCGTGGTGATCGTGGGCGGCCTGGGCAGCTACGAGGGCGCCATCGTCGGCAGCATCGTCATCGGCCTGATCGACAACTACGGCACCGCGTACTTCCCCGCGGTCGCCTACTCGGTGCTGTTCATCCCGGTCATCGCGGTCCTGCTGATCCGCCCGCACGGCCTGTTCGGGAGGGCCACCACATGACCCGGCCCAGCGGGGTAAACCCGCGCCTCCTGCTGCGGCGGCTCGCCGTCGCTCGGCGCGGAGCGCCGACCGGAAGTGCAGACGGGCCCCCTACCCCTGGTCGCGGCGGCCGGCCGCCGCTCGGCGCGGAGCGGCGATCGGGGGCCGGGGGGTCCGGGGGTAGTCCCCCGGGGAAGCAGAGCGGGGGGTCGTCCCCCCGGACTATCACTGTGATGCGGCGGTCCCGGCAGTTCGGCGGGCCGGCCGCGGGCCTGGTCATAGCCCTGCTGCTGGTCCTGTTACTGCAGGGCAACGGGTTCGTCTCCACCCTGGTGGTGGACATGCTGGTGTACGCGATCGTGGCCATGTCGCTGGACTTCCTGGGCGGCTACGCGGGCCTGATCTCACTCGGCCAGGCCGGCTTCCTCGGCGTGGGCGCGTACGGGGTGGCCATCGCCGAGGCGCACTTCTACCCGCCCTGGGCAGCGGTGGGCATCGCGCTGGGCGTGACCCTGGCCCTGGGCCTGGCCCTGGGCATCGTGGCCGTCCGGGTCAAGGGCGTCAGCTTCGTGATCATCACACTGGCCATGGGCCAGGTGCTCTGGGGCCTGTCCTACCAGTGGGTCGGGCTGAGCGAAGGCGACAACGGGATCACCGTGTCGGTGCTGCCGACAATCGGGCCGCTCGACCTGAACGACCCGCTCACGTTGCGGATGACCGTGCTCGTGGTGTTCGCCGTGGTGGCCCTGCTCCTGGTCACCTTCACCCGGTCGCCGTTCGGACTGAGCCTACGCGGCGTTCGATCAAATGAGGCCCGGCTCGCGGCCCTCGGCTACCGTACGGGCCTGCACCGGTACCTGGCCTGGGTCATCGCGGTGTTCTTCACCGGCGTCGCCGGGGTGCTGTACGTGTTCGTCAACCAGCTGATCAGCCCGACCACCATGGATTTCAGCGCCAACGGCCTGTTCGTGATCATGGCGGTGCTGGGCGGCCTGGGCAGCATCTGGGGGCCGGCCCTGGGCGCCGTGGTCATCGTCCTGTTCCAGCAGGAGCTGAGCATCTACGTGTCCCGCTGGCAGACGCTGATGGGCCTCACGCTGATCGCGGTGGTGCTGCTCAGCCCGGGCGGGTTCTGGGGGCTGCTGCGGGCGGCCGGCCGCCGCTGGGACGCGGCCATCGCGCGGCGGCAGCGGGATGTGGAGACGGTGCCATGACCCCCGCTCAGGCCAGCGCCGAGCCCGCGCTGGTGGCCACGCACCTGTCCCGCCGGTTCCGCGGCCTGACCGCGGTCGCCGACGTGTCGCTGCAGGTGCCCGCCGGGGCCCGGTTCGGCATCATCGGGCCGAACGGGGCCGGCAAGACCACGCTGTTCAACCTGCTGTCCGGGGAGCTGCGGCCGAGCGCCGGGCAGGTCGCGCTGTTCGGCCGGGACGTGACCCGGCTGCGGCCCTACCACCGGGCCGCGCTGGGCCTGGGCCGGACGTTCCAGGTCACCCGGGTGTTCAGCGACCTCACCGTGCTGGAGAACCTCACGCTGGCGCTGCATGGGCTGCGCCGGTCCAAGCTGTCGCCACTGCGGCCGTGGCGCAGCTACCGCGGTCTGACCGCCGAGGCGGCTGAGTTCGCGGCCCGGTTCGGGCTGGCCGGCCGGCTGACCGCGAAGGCGGCCGAGCTGTCCCACGGCGAGGTGCGCGAGCTGGAGGTGCTGCTGGCCCTGGCGCTCAAGCCGCGGGTGCTGCTGCTCGACGAGCCCGCCGCCGGGCTGTCCCCGGCCGAGCGGGTGGACATCCAGGCGCTGCTCACCGCGCTGCCGCCGGAGCTGACCCTGATCATGATCGAGCACGACATCGACCTGCTGCGCACCGTGGTGGATTCGGCCGCGGTGCTGCACCTGGGCGCGCTGGTGGTGCAGGGCCCGATCCGGGAGATCCAGGACGACGAGCGGGTCCGCGAGCTGTACCTGGGCCGCGGCGCGGCCCGCCGGGCCGCCCCCGGCGCCGCCGGAACCGGGGGCGCCGCGGGCAGCGCGGAGGACGCGGGGGAGGCGCCGTGATCGAGGTCCGCGACCTGCACACCTACCGCGGTATCAACTACGTGCTGCAGGGGGTGAGCCTGACCATCGCGGACGGCGTGTGCACCGTGCTGCTCGGCCGCAACGGGATGGGCAAGACCACCCTGGTGCACTCGATCATGGGCCTGCTCCGCCCCCGGTCCGGCGCGATCACACTGGGTACTGAAGCACAGGGGACCGAGGACCTGGTCGGCCGGGCGCCGTTCCAGATCGCGCAGCGCGGCATCGCGCTGATCCCGCAGGGCCGGCGGATCTTCCCGTCGCTGACCGTGGAGGAGAACCTCACACTCGGCGCGCGCGGCGGCGCCTGGACCCTGGACCGGGTCTACGACCTGTTCGGCCAGCTGAAGCAGCGGCGCCGCAACCGGGGCGGCCAGCTGTCCGGCGGCGAGCAGCAGATGCTGGCCATCGGCCGGGCCCTGCTGACCAACCCCAGCCTGCTGCTGATGGACGAGCCGTCCGAGGGGCTGGCCCCGGTGATCGTGGAGCAGATCGGCGAGATCATCGCGGGCCTGCGCCGGGACGGCCTGTCCATCTTCCTGGTCGAGCAGAACTACGGCCTGGCCATCGACTCGGCCGACCTGATCCACATCCTGTCCAACGGCCGGGTGGTCTGGCACGGCACGGCCAGCGAACTCGACCGGACGGCCGAGGTGCGGGAGGCGCACCTGGGCATCTGACCGCGGCCCGCAATCAGGAAGGACAGCCATGGTGAAGGCGTTCCACACCGCACACCGCTGGGATCTCGACTGGCAGGACGACATCGACGTGCTGTCGCTGGGCAACGGGGTCAAGGTCAAGGTGTTCCACTCCGACCCGGAGCTGGGCGTGGCCGACATGCTGATCAAGTTCCCGCCCGGCTACGTCGAGCCGGAGCACGCCCACGAGAGCAGCCACTCCATCGTGGTGCTGGAAGGCGTGCAGATCGTGGGCGGCGTGCACTTGCGCCCGGGCGACTACGTCTGGGCGGCCGGCCCGGAGCCGCACGGCCCGTACGAGTACCCGGAGGGCTGCGTGGTGTTCGCCTCGTTCCGCGGCCTGTCCGCCCAGCACCGCTACAACGGCTCACCCGCCGGCGAGATCTAGCGCCCCGGATTCAGAGCCGGGCCGGGCTGCTGAGCCAGCTCACTTGCGAGATCTGGAAACCGTGGCTGATCGGGCCGAGCATGGTGACCTCGTGCCCGGCTTTCAGCGTCCAGATCCCCAGGTCAGAGCCATTCTGCAGGAGCATCGCGGAGCCGGCCGGGTTCCAGGCCAGCGGCTGCCACCCGCTGGGCAGTGACTCCTGCCTGCCGTCGGGGAAAAACAGCTTGGCCCCGTCATGGAGGGACGGCACTTCCAGCGCAGGAGCATGCTCATTCCACAACGCCGGGTTGCCAAGCTCGCTGTACCCGGTGGGCAACGTCCGCGGGTGAGCCAGTCCGGACAGGATCACGACCTGCGGCTTATGGCCGGAAAGATATGGCCCTACCGGCCCCCACAGGGCAATCTGATCGTGTGGCCCGAACAGCGGGTTGCCCACATCGATCCGCCGCCGGTAGATGATCCGGGCGGTGCCGGAGAAGCCACGCTGGAACCAGACCGCGAAGTCCCGGTCGCCGGGCCCTGGCGGGGTTTCGTAGACGATGGCCCCGGCATCGCGGATGTCCGGTGACGCGCCATGGATCTGTTCCCGGGGGTGATCCGCCGGCCGCAGCCACCATGGGCCGTGGCTGGTCCACCTGGCCAGGTTGTCCACCCCACCCTGGACATCGGTGATCGGGACGCTGACGAACTGGCCCAGTGCGGGCAGCAGCGTCGGCTGCGTCGCTGCCCTAGCCGAGGGCGTCCCCGCGACCCCTCCTATGAGGAGCGCGGCAGCTAATACGGTGGCGGAGGCGATCCGCAGCCGTGCCCGCCTGGCAGCCAGCGGCCAGCCCAAGCCAGTCTTGTTAAACATCATCCCCTGGTGCTCCCTCGTCATGGCATGCTGCGGGCAGCCCCGTGCCACTTGCAGCACCCACCCCAGGGCGAACCATGACATCGCGTGATCTCGCGCAGTCGGAGTGCGCCTGTATCTCAAAAGACTGTCAATATCCCAGAAATAACATGTTCAACTCGGCTATCAGCTGTGTCCGATGCTTGTCCGCTGACCCGGTCTGCTCACGGCGAGGGGCGCACGACGGTGATGTCGGTTGCGGCGAAGTCATCGCCGGTGCACAGGACTGGGAGCCCGGTTCGCTCGGCGAGCGCATACGTGAAGCAGTCGCCGAAGTTGAGCCCGGCTGGATGCCGTCCTTTGCCGTAGCGCCGCCAGCCGCTCATCGCGCGGGCGGCCAGGTCCGCATCGACTGACACGATGTCGATCCTCGCGTCGCGCAGGAACCGGTCGACGATGTCCTGCCCGGCTGGCCCCAGCCGGGCCTCGATGACGATGCCCAGCTCGACACGGATGGCGGCGGGCATCATCCGGGTCAGGGCATCCTCAAGGTGACCTGCAAGTTCTTCGCCGCCCGGCTCGCCGAGGATCACCGCCACGGCCGCGGACGTATCGACGACAAGGCTCTCGCGGGCCGGCTGGGTCAACGCGGCAGGCCGCTGTCGTCGTAGCCGATGATCTCTTCCGCTGCCCTGTCGTCGGCAGCCGGCAGGGCAGCTACGTCCGCTGCCAGTCGCGCCAGTCGCGTCCGCATGCTAGCCGCGTGCCTGGCGTGCTCACGGCCGAGCCGTTCCCTGAGCGCGATCACAACGGCCTCAGTCAGCGTCTCGCCGGTTTCGGCGGCCAACTCCCTGGCGAGCTGGTCCGCCTCGTCACTCTTGATACTCAACGCCATAGCAGAAGTATAGACGTAGTGGTGGACTTCTACCACTTAGATGATTGCTACTCCAGCCAGGGGACCAGGCCGGCGGCCTGGGCGCCGTGAATGGCGCAGGCCTCGTCGTTGTCTGAGGTGTCGCCGGAGATGCCGGCCGCCCCGACGACCTGGCCGTCCATGGTCAGCGGCACGCCGCCGGCGACCGGCATCATCCGCCCGCCGGACAGCACCGAGAGCGTGGCGAAGAACTGCGGCGCGCGCTGCGCCCGCTCGGTCAGCGCCCGGGCCGGCAGCCCCATGCCCAGCACCCCCCACGCCTTGGCCATGGCGATCTCCGCGCGCAGGATGCCCGAGCCGTCCTGCCGCTTCAGCACGACCAGGTGCCCGCCCGGATCGAGCACGGCCACGGTCAGCGGGGCCAGGCCCAGCTCGGCGCCCCGCGCCAGGGCGGCATCGACCAGCGCCGAGGCCTGGCTGAGGGTGACGGCCGGGCTCACCCCGGCGCCCCGCGCAGGCCGTCCAGGCCGAACAGCCGGGCCGCGTTGGCCGCCCCGATCTGCTCCCGGAGCGGCTCGTCGAACGCGTCCGCCAGCACCACGTCCGGCTCCCGCAGCGCCATGTCGAACGGCAGGTCCGTGCCCAGCAGCACGTGATCCGCGCCCACCCGCTGCACCAGGTACCACAGTGCGGCCAGGTCGTGGGTGATCGTGTCGAAATACATCTGATTGAACGCCCGTGCCACATCGGTCGCCGTCACCGGGATCTCGGGGCGTACCCCGCTGGCGTGAGCCAGCCGGCCCGCCTGGTACGGCAGGAAGCCGCCGCCGTGCAGCAGGACCAGCCGCAGCGCGGGATGCCGCTGGAACACCCCGGCGCAGATCAGCCGCTCCGCCGTCAGGGTGGTCTCCAGCGGGTTGCCGATGACGTTCTGCAGGTAATAGGGGTCAAGGCCGGGATGGGGCTGATTGAAGGCCGGGTGCACCAGCACCGGCTGGCCGGCTTCGTCGGCGGCCGCCCAGAACTCGGCGAACATGGGCTCGTCCAGCCGCCGCCCGGCGATCGAGGTGCCGATGGCCGCGCCCACGCAGCCCTGCCGCAGCGCGGCCCGGTACGCCTGGACCGCCCGCGGCGGGTCCTGCATGGGCAGGTTGGCCAGCCAGCGCAGCCGGTCCGGGTAGCTGCCGCACAGCTTGGCCATCCCGTCGTTGGCCGCGGCGCAGAAGCTGGCCCCGCGGTCGCTGTCGACGTCATAGCAGAACATGGGTGGCGGGCTGGACACCACGGCCGAGCCGATGCCGTTGGCGTCCATCTCGGCGATCTTGGCCGCCGGGTCGTGGAACGGGGCCGTGATGGTGAACGGCACGTGGTGCCCGCCGGCCCACTGGTCGCCCTCGATCGTCACCCCGTAGCCCGGATCGGCCCGCAGGTGGTCGAGCGCCTCTACCGGCATCACGTGGTTATGGATGTCGATCAGCATCGGTTCAGCCGCACGTCCTAGTAGCTCGGCGGGCTGACCGCGGTCTTGGCGAAGATCGGCGCCCACTCCGCCCGGGTCAGCGTGCCCCACGGGGGCACCGCGGAGAACGTCAGGACCGGCACGTTGCGCAGCGTGCCATGCACGCTCTCCACCTTGCAGATGTACTCGTCCTGCACCGGTGACCAGGTGCTGTGGTCGAGCGAGACCGGCCCGCGCGGCGCGGTGATGTGCACCGCGCGCATCGCCGCGGACAGCGCCTTCTCGCTGCTGACCACGCCGTGCAGCGACTTGAGCGCGGCCACCAGGATCTGCGCCTTGGTGTAGCCCGCCTCGGAGTAGTAGGACGGGTAGACGCCGTACGCGGCGTGGTAGGAGTTCGCGAACGCCTGGTTCACCGCCGACGGGTTGCCGTCGCAGTACTGCGCGTCGGTGTAGACGCCCAGCGCGGCCGAGGTCTTCTCGGCGGGCAGCGCGGCCTGGTCGGTGAGCGTGGTGATGCCCATCAGCGGGATCTTCTTCTTCAGCCCGAACGAGGCGTAGTCGTTCACGAAGCTGGCCGCCTGCGAGCCGGACAGCACCACGAACACCGCCTGGGTGCCGGCCGGGATGGCCGACACATAGGACGACATGTCCACCGTGTTGGTCGGCACCCAGATCTGCTTGTCGATCTTGCCGCCCAGCTTGGTGAACTGCGCGGCGAACCCGGCCACGCCCTGCCAGCCGAACGAGATGCCGAGCCCGACCGTGGTGACGTGCCGCCAGTGCATGGTGTCGTAGGCCCAGCGGCCGCCTTCGGTGGTCGGCGCGAACCCGTCCCAGCCCGAGGTGAAGCCGGTGCCGTACCTGGTGTATGCCGCCGCCTGCTCCGGGCTGGCCAGGTACAGGTCGTCCTCGGGGATGCCCTGGCCCAGGACGTACGGCGCGACCACCGCGATGGCGCTGGACAGCAGCGGCCCCTCGATGGCCTGGACATGGTCCGCGGTGACCAGCTGCCGGGCGTCGGACAGGCTGACCGCGGGCTCGCCCTGGTCGTTGTCGTAGGTGACCTGGATCGGGTGCCCGTCCACCGACGTGCCGAAGTGCTTCAGGCCGAGCTTGAAACCGTTCTGCTCGCTGAGCCCGTTCTTGGTGTACACGCCGGTCAGCGGGAGCAGGTAACCCACCTTGACCGGGGCGTGCGAGGAGCCGGAGCCCCCGCCGCCCCCTCCGCCGCTGCTGCCGCAGGCGGCCAGCAGGACCGCGCAGGCGGCCAGCGCGATCCCGGCCCGCCAGCGCCGGGCCCGGCCCCCGCCTAAGCTGCCTTTGGTCACGATCTCGGCGATGCCCATGACCACCACCCTCCGGCCCGGCGGGCCCGGCGGTAGACGTTGCCGCCATCCTGATGTGCCTTCATGCAATCATGTGGCCGGGTGGCTGGCCAGCCGCGCAACGAATTAGTGACCGGAACGTGATTAAGGCTCCCAATCACTAATACGGTGTCACAGGTGATTGACCAGGTGCATGCTGAGCGCGGCCGGTGTGCCGTCGAGATGCCGGATCGCCGCCTCGGCCGCCGCCTCCGGGTCCCGCGCCATGATGGCGCGCAGGATCTCCGCATGCTCGGCGTTGGCCTGCCGGGCCCGGCCGGGCACGGTGCGTACCGAGTGCGTGATGTACCGGGCCGACAGCTCACGCAGGTTGCCAAGGATCGCCACCAGCCGCGGGCTGCTGCCCGCTTCGTCGATGACCTGGTGGAAGCGGGCGTTGTGCTCGGCCCACTGCGTGCTGTCGGTGGTGGCCCGCATGACCGCGAGCAGCTCGCCCGCCCGGATCAGGCTGGCCGCGCTGGCCAGCCGGGCGGCCCGGGCCGTGGCCACCGGTTCCAGCATCATCCGGATCTCGTAGATGTCCTCCAGATCGCCGCGGCCCAGCTCGCGGACCACGGCCGCCCCCCGGCCGTCCAGCCGGACGAAGCCCTCCGCGGCCAGCTCGCGGAGCGCGTCACGGACCGGGCGGGTGCCCACCGCGAGCTCTTCCGCGATGCACGACTGGACCAGCCGGGTGCCGCCCGGGATCGTTCCGGTCACGATGCCCCGGTGCAGGACCAGCTTGACCCGGCTGCGCGCCGGCAGGGCTAACTGCGTGCCCGCCTGCGGGGCCTGCCGGCCCGGGGTGAGCCTGTCCATGCCGAACCTCCTTCCCGGTCAGGCCGGGAGCAGCGCCACCTCTCCGGTGCCGCCGTCGATCGCCGCGAGCCAGCCGCCGGTGGCTGGCGCCGGGCCGGTGACCAGCTCGGCCCGGCACCCGGTCACCATGGGCACGGCCAGGCTGCGGGCCACCTCGGCCAGGTGCGCGCCGGCCATCCCGCCGCGCGCGATCACGCCGCGGGCGGCGAACAGCAGCGGGGCCAGCGCGGGCACCGGCTGGTCGATCAGCAGGATGGCGTCCCGGCAGCCCGCCGCCGGGCGCTCGTGCGGGCGGCACGGCACCAGCCGCCCGGCCGCCTGGCCCGCCACGGCCGGCCGCGCGGCCAGCCGGCGCCCGCCCGCCTGCACCGCCGCGGCCAGCAGCGGCATCAGTTCCCGTGCGGCATAGACCCGCCCGGGTGGGCCATCCGGTGCCGCGGCCCAGCCGTCCCGCGCCGGGCCGTGATTGGCCGGCGCCACGGCCGGTTCCGGCGGGAGTGTCGGCACCGGCCCGGCGGCGGCCGTCTGCAGGAGCCACACCGTCCCGTTGTCGCTGGCCCATTCGATACTGGTGTCGCCGAGCGCCCAGTACACCCCGGCCGCCAGCCGGGCTACCGCGGTCACCAGGTCGGCCCCGAGCAGCCCGGTCAGCGGCCCGTCGGCGGCGGGCGCCGGCCAGTCCGGGGTGCCCGGGTCGCCCAGCCGGATCCGCGCGGACGCGCCCTCGGCCCAGCCTGCCAACAGCCCGCCGGGGTGCCCGGCCACACCGTCCACGATCACGTCGACGGGACCTGAGCGCCCGGCCGCCACATCCATGATCACGTCGCGGGGAGCGGGGTGCCCGGCCGCCCTCCCGCCGGGCCGGTCGGCCGCACCAGGGTGCGCGGCCGTGCCGTCCCCCGGCACGTCGAGGGCACGGGCCTGCCCGGCCGTCCCGTCCCCGGGCAGGCGGGAGCGGCCGGAGTGGGTGACGGCGGGGTCGCCGGGCGAGGTGGTAGTGGCTGAGCCGCCGCGCCGGGCGGTGCCGGCGGCCGGGATCACCCGGGCGGTGCCGCCGGCCTCTGGGTTCAGCTCGGGCTGGATGAGCAGGGCCAGTTCGAGCGCGTCCAGCGGCAGGCCGCAGGCGTCCAGCCGGGCCAGCGGGTCCACCGCGAACACCGCCGCCCAGCAACTGCGGACCGCGGTGACCACGTCGCCGGGACCCACCTCCGCGACCGAACTGAACGCGCCCGCCCAGCGCGGATCATGCTCCAGTGGGCTGGATGAGCGGACGATCACCTGGCCGCCCAGCGAGTGCACCGCGGCGCGCAGTTGCCCGGCCAGCGCGGGGTCCGGCGGGCAGGACAGCGCGGCCCGGCGAGCCGCGTGCGGCCGCCCGGCGCGGACCGCCGCCGCGCCGGCCCGGATGGCCGGGCGGCTCTCCGCGGCGGGCAGCACCCAGCCCGGCAGCACCGGGAACCCGGCCGCCCGCGCCGCGGCCAGCCGCGCCGCCTTGGCCCCGGCGATACTGACCGCCGCCGCCTGGGCCACGCCGGCGTCAGCCACTGCCCCGGGGGTCCCCGCGCGGCCGGCCGACGCCGCCTGGATCGCGCTGGCGTTCGGTAGCGGAGGGCTGGCGGGAGCGGTGAGCTCGCTCAGCGGGAGGAGCAGGCGCAAGCGCGTGCTCATCCGGCCTCGATGATCTCGTCGGACTTGTACGACGAGAGCAGTTCGTGGCCATCGTCGGTGACCAGCAGCATCTCCTCCAGCCGGACGCCGAAGTCGTGCACCTTCCCGTGCTGCGTCTCCAGCGCGAAGACCATGCCCGGCTTGATCTCCTCCGGGTAGTCCAGCGACCAGATCCGGGAGATGACCGGCCGGTCGTACTGGGCCAGGCCCAGCCCGTGCCCCCACAGGTTGGCCGCGGCCTGATCCTCTTCCGCGTACCCCCAGGCCTCCTGGGCCGACGGCCACTTGCTGGCGATGTCGCGGGTGCTCACGCCCGGCTTGACCACCTCGATCGCGTCCCACAGCCAGGTGTGCGCGGTGTCGTAGTACCGCTTCATCTCATCGGAGGGCGTGCCGCCCACGCAGTACGTCCGGTAGACGCAGGACTTGAACCCGTTCCAGGTCAGCGCGGCCAGGTCGATGATCACGAGTTCACCGGGCCGGATGATCCGGTCGGAGAAGTTGCGCCAGTTGGGCCAGGCGTTGGGCCCGGACGACACGATGATGTCCTCGACGTCCTCGATCCCGGGGATGTTGTACAGGTACTCGAAGCCGAACGCGGCGACCTCGTTCTCGGTCAGCCCGGGCCGCAGGAACTGGGTGAACTCGTAGTGCAGCGCGTCGCAGATCGCCCCGACGATGCGGGACGCCTTCTGCTCGTCCGGGCTCTTCACCGACCGGGCCTCCATCATCGGCGTCATCCCGTCGGTCCAGGTCACCCCGGCGTGCTGGAACGCCTGGATCATGTTGATATCGATGAAGTCCACGCCCAGCGGCTTGTCCAGCACGTTCGCCTGCTCCAGGTCGTTGACCAGGGCAGTGGCGAACTTGGCCACCTGGCTCTGCGACGCCGGGCCGGCCGCGCCCTTGATCCAGCTGTAAGAATGCCGCACGTTCTGCGGCGGGATCCACGGGCTGTGCGCCTTCAGGTGGATGCCGATGTCGCCCTGCTCGTAGACGATCGGTTCCTGGCCCTCGCACAGCACCACGTAGCGCAGGCCGGGCTTGAGCCGGTTCCAGCCGGGCGTGTAGGTGGACGAGACGTAGCGCATGTTCTCGTCGTACATGAGCAGGAGCGCGCCCAGGCCGTGCCGGGACATGGCCTCCCGGGCCCGGCTTAACCGCCACTGCCGGACCGCGGCCCAGTTGATGCCCTCTTTCCAGTCGGTGCTCAGGCCGCCGAACGCTTCCTTCATCCGTGCCGTCCTTTCCGGTGGCTGTTACCCCTCGCGTGCCGCGAAGGACCCCCCGGCTGGCAGCGCAGGCTGGCGCTCCCGGCAGGTCAGCCTGGTGGGATGACCGGCAGCAGCAGGTACGCCGCCCGGGTGCCGCCGGTCCACAGGGTCTGCGTGCTGGTGGCCAGCTCCGGGGGCCGGTCCGCCGGGTCGTCATGCAGGAACGGGCCGCAGCCGGTCATCTCGTTCTTGAACGAGCCCAGCCGGGGCGCGCCGGGGTGGTGGCGCTCGTAGTCCCGGCCCCGGATGGTCAGCGCGACCTGGTAGCCGGCCGGGATGACCAGGCTGGTCGGCCAGATCTCCACGTCGGCCTGGTAGACCGCGCCCGGGGTCAGCGGCTGGACCTCGTCGTGGGCGTGATACGGGCGGTACGGGGTGCTCAGGCCCGGGTCGAGCTTGCGGTGCGACATCCGCAGCCAGCCCTGGGCGACCGGGGTGTGCGGGTCGATCGCGCCGGGGAAGGTGACTTCCTCACCGCCGGGCGCGAACACCCGCAGCACCAGGAACAGGTCGGCGTCGGTGGTGGATGAGGAAACGTACAGCCGGGCCGCCACCGGCCCGGTGATCTCGGTGTCGGCGGGCAGCGGCGGCGCGAAGCAGGTGATGCCGTCCCCGGCGGCCGGGTAGCTCACCCGCTCGTCGGCGGGCGGCGGCGCGGTGACCAGGGCGCGCTGGGCCGGGCGCAGGTAGAGCCGCTGCCACTGGGTGCGGGCCAGCGGCCACTCCTGCTCGCCGCGCTGGATGAACCCGTCCAGCGTGCGGACCTGCAGCTGGACCGGTGGCTGGTGCCGCCAGCCACGGTCGTCGCCGTGCAGGAAGCAGGCGAAGAACCGCTTCTGCAGGTCGATTCCGTGGTCGGTGTAGAAGTGCGTCCAGTGTTCCAGGCCGTGCACTTCCAGCCATTTCTGCGCCGACGCGGCCCGGCTGAAGCCCTCGAAGTTGCCCCGGGTGTGCAGGCCCTGGCCACCCCAGTTGGCCGCGGACAGCAGCGGGACGGTGATCGCGGCATAGTCGGCCGACCGCTGCCGGTAGTACGCGCCGTCCAGCGGCCGGTCGCTGATCTCCTCGCCGAACGGCACCCGCGCGGCGGCCAGTTCCGCCTCGCTCAGCGTCTCCGGCCCGGCCACCGGCTCACCCGTCACCTGGCTGTGCGGCCCGCGCTCGCCCACCCCGTGCTGGACCACGGTGACCTGCTTGCCGTACCAGTTCCGGAAGAACGTGCACAGGATGCCGCCGTGATGGGTGGCGTCACGGTAGAAGTCCGCGGCGCCTTCCCAGACGCAGATGGCGGCCAGATGCGGTGGGTGCAGCGCGGCCACGTGCCACTGGTTCATCGCGTAGTAGGAGACGCCGGCGAGCCCGACCTTGCCGGTGCTCCACGGCTGCTCCGCGGCCCACTCGATGCATTCGTAGAGGTCGCGGGTCTCGCGCGGCGCGAACGGGGCCAGCACCCCGGGGGACCGGCCCGCGCCCCGCGAGTCCACCCGGACGCACGCGTAGCCGTCCGGCACCCACTTCTCCGGGTCGGCTACTTCCCAGTTCTGCTGGGCGGCGCTGGTGCCGCGGGTCACGTCCGGGTGCTGGCTGACCATCAGCCGCCACTGGTCGGCGTACCCGTCCTGGAACGCCAGGCCCTTGGCGTACGGGCCGTAGCTGAGCAGCACCGGGTGGCGGCCCGCGCCGGGCGGGCGGAACACATCGGCCCGCAGGACGAGGCCGTCGTCCATCGGCACCGGCACGTCCCGTTCGATCACCATGCCGGTGGCCCCCGCCGCCTGGTCGCGGGTCGAGGTGACGTCTGAGGTCAACGGCGTGCTCCCTGGTTGCGGGTGGCCGGGTGAGCTCTGGTTACCGGGTGACTTTGGGTTAAGTGACAGTTAACTCCAGGTGGGTGCTCCTGCCGCGGACGATAGCAGCGCTATCGGAACCTGGGAACCCGTGCAGTAGCATTCGAATAGCCATGACTCACATCAGCGCTGCTACCGGCTCGGCCGCCGGGGACCTGGCCGGGGACATCGGCCGGCGCCTGGCCGCCTACCGCGCCGAGCGCGGCCTGCGGGTCGCCGAGCTGGCCCGTGAGATCGGCGTGACCCCCAGCCTGATCAGCCAGATCGAGCGCGGCCAGTCCCGCCCGTCGGTGTCCACCCTGTTCGCCCTGGCGCAGGCGCTGGATGTCGCGGTGGACGCGTTCTTCCGCGAGCCCGCCGCGGTCAGCGAGCCCGCCGCGGCCGGCGCGCCCAATGCGGCCGGCGCGGCCGTCCCGGCGGCCGCGGGGACGGTGGAGCCGCCCGCCGGGGTGGGCCGGCACCTGGCCGAGGCCCGCTATGTGGTGCGGCAGGGGAACCGGGCCACGATCGACATCGAAGGCGGCGTGCGCTGGGAGCGGCTCACCCCGGAGACCATGCCGCACCTCGACTTCTTCGAGCTCGTCTACGGCCCGGGTGCGGAGTCCAACCCGACGCTGTACTCCCATCCCGGCACCGAGATGGTGCTGATGCTGAGCGGCCGCCTGGACATCTCGGTCGGCTTCGAGACCTACCGGCTGGCGCCTGGCGACAGCATGGAGTTCCCGTCCTCGCTGCCGCACCGGTACGCCAACCCGGGCCACACCGAGGCCCGCGCGGTGACCGTCATCATGTACGACTGCCCGGCCGACGGGCCCATGCCGACGGCGGCGCCGGCGCACCGCTAAGCCGCCGGCCGGATTTCAGGCACCACATGAATGAAACCGCCATGCGCTCTGGACCGCGTGACTGAAACATCCACGCGGTTGGAAATGCTGTCCAGCACGAGTGGGGCGGGCTAGCTGGGCTTGGGCCGGGTGGCGCGAATTGTCACCCGGCGTCCTCTTGACAGCGCGGCCGGCCCGGCCAGATGTTCGCGCTAACAACGTCACGCGGTGGGCCTGAGGGACGGTTTCCATGAGACGCGCGCTAGTAACCGGCTTATCGGCCGTGCTGGTCACGGCAGGCCTGCTGGCCATGCCCGTGGCCAGCGCCTACGCCAGCGCCGTCGTGGTCAATCCGGGCTTCAGCAGCAACGGCGCCACCGCCACCCCGGCCGGCTGGTCGGTCTATTCCCCCAACTCCACCGCCAGCGCGTCCTACTCAGAGGCCACCTCCAGCGGCTACAGCGGTGACGGATACCAGCTCACGCACTGGTCGTCGGCTGCCTACGACGTGAACACCTACCAGTACCTGTCCGGGCTGGCCGATGGCTACTACACGCTCGGCGTGTGGGTCCGCTCCAACGGCGGCGATGTGTCCAACTACATCGCGCTCACGAACTGCGGGGGCACCAGCACCCCGACCAATGTGCCTGCCGACTCGGACGGAAACTGGCTGCACATCGTGACCTACGTGGACGTGACCAGCGGCCAGTGCACGATCAACTTCGTCACCGATGGGAACGTCGGCGACTGGACGAACTACGACGGGGTCACGTTTTCCCCGGGGTCGGCGCCGCTGGCCATCCGGGGCGCCGACATCTCCAGCCTCTACCGCAGTGAGCTGGACGGTGGGACCTACCACACGTCGTCCGGCACCGCGGAGAACGCGGTGCAGCAGCTGTCGGGGGCCGGGATGAACTATGCCCGGCTCCGGGTGTGGGTGAACCCCGAGGACGGCTTCGACAACGAGGCTCAGCTGCTGGCCATGGCCAAGCAGGCGGCGGGCTACGGCCAGAAGCTGCTGCTCGACTTCCACTACAGCGACACCTGGGCCGACCCCGGCCACCAGACGATCCCGGCCGCGTGGGCCTCTGACAGCCTCTCCCAGCTTGAGACCCAGGTCTACACGTACTCCAAGCAGATAGTGGCCGACCTGGTCGCGCAGGGTACCCCGCCCGCGATGGTGCAGGTCGGCAACGAGATCAACGCCGGCATGCTCTGGCCGGACGGATCCACGTCGAACTGGCCGCAGCTGGCCGCGCTGCTCAAGGAGGGGATCGCCGGCGTGCACGCGGCCGATTCCTCGGCCAAGATCGTGCTGCACCTGGCCGGCTCCGGCTCGGAGTCGGCCCTGGCCTCGTGGTACTCCACGGCGCTGTCCGACGGGGTGTCATTCGACATCATCGGGCTGTCCTATTACGACTACTGGGACGGCCGCCTGGACGTGCTCCAGACCGACCTGGATGACCTGGCGGCGAAGTTCGGCAAGCCGGTGCTGGTCGCGGAGACCGCTTACCCATTCACCCTGGCCAGCAACGACTCCTCTACCGCGCTGTCGTTCGACACCTCATCCGAGCTCGACCCCGGGTACCCGGCGAGCCCGGCCGGGCAGGCGGCGAACTTCGCCGACGTGCTGTCGGTCATCCAGGCGGTGCCCAACGGTCTCGGCCTGGGGGCCTTTTACTGGGAACCGACCTGGACCGTGGTGCCGGGCAACGGGTGGGACCCGGCCAATCCGTCCTCGGGTGATGGCTGGGAGAACCAGGCCATGTGGAACTACTCGAACACGGCGCTGCCCGCGATCACGGACTTCGCCGCGCGCTGACCCGCCCGGAGGGCTAGGTGCGGGCCAGCAGGGGGATGAGCACCTGGGCGTTGGGGCTGCCCCAGCCGGTCACCGGGTCCCAGCCGGGACCGGCGTGATACACGTCGTTGACCGGGCCGAGCGTCAGGTTGCTGCCGGTGGTGATGTCGTGGAAGGCCTGGTGGTAGCGGGAGCTGCGGGCGATGCGGTAGATGGCCGGGTTGACCAGCCCGAGGCCATGGCCGGCCTGCTGGTCGGCCAGAGCCATGAGCCCGGCCCACAGCGCCGCGGCGGCCCCGGTGCTGGGGGCCGAATTGACCGATGACTGGTGGCCGCTGGCCATGACGATGACCAGGCCACCCAGGTCACTGGCGTCACCGGCCACGTCGGGCACGCCTCGCGTCGTGGCGATCCCGTGGACGCCATCCTGGTAGGTGGGTCGGGGGAACAGGCGGCTGAAGCCGCCCCCGGAGGCGCCCGGCGTCACCGAGGCGCTGCCGACCGCGCCATTCCAGGTGGTCTCGCTGACGTAGCTGCCGGTCGAGGGATTCGCGGTGAGCTTGGTGCCGCCCGCGGCCAGCACCAGCGGGTCGGAGGCGGGCAGGCTGACCTCCTTGACCGGCGCGCCGCCGTACGACTCGCTGACCGCGCCGTTGTCGCCGGAAGCGCCCACCACCGTGACGTGGCGCCTGGCCGCCCGGCGCAGGATGGCGTGCAGCTCGTCCACCTGAGCCCGGCTGAAGAAGTGCTCGCCCAGGCTCCAGCCGATCGCGGCCACGTCGGTGTCTGCGACGGCCAGCCGCACCCCGGCGATCAGGTCCGCGGTCGCGGTCGCCGCGCTGCCCAGGACGTCGGCGGGCAGCGGGACCACCCGCAGGGTGGCGTCTGGGGCGACCGCGTGCACCACCTCGGCGTCCTGGACCTCCTCGGCGGACGCCTGCCAGGCCGAGGCCGCCCCGGCCAGGGTGCTCACGGCTTGGATCCGCGCGGCGGGCAGCCGGAACATGCGGTCGAACGCCGCCAGATCCTGCCGGATGTCGGTGGTCGCCGGGGTTCCATTCGCAGCCGTACGCGAGGACGGGACGGCGGTAGCGGTGGGGGCCCCGGCGCCCGCCTGGTTGGGTTGCTGTGGCGGGCCCAGGATGGTCACGGTTTCGCCGCGGCCGTCGGTCCCGCTGTCCAGCAGCGACTGGATGCCGTACGCCACCCGGAACTGGTGCGGCGCATAGCAGGAGGAAGCCGGGGGAGTCAGGCAGCTGGAACCCGCCGCCGGCAGCGCGGGGCCGGTCGTCGCCTTCGTGGCCGGGTGGTGGCCTGAGCTTCCCGTGCATCCTGCTACCAGGACTCCACTCAGCAGCAGTGCGGTGGCGGGCAGGCAGGCCCGCGGGTAATGGGCCAGCTGCGCTGGCTGGATGCCGCCGTGCACCTCGTCATGGCTCACACCCCTTAACCCGCCCGGGGTGGCAAACGCTTACCCCGCCGGGGTGCGCTGACTGGCTTCCGTGAACGATGCGCACACGATCCGGATCCGGTGCCTGGCGGAAGCTGGAATACGGGTGCGCAGCAAGGCGAGGCCGGCTTCCGCCGCGGCTACGGCCGTGACCGACCAGCCGCGCGCCAGCAACTCGACCGCCGCCGTGCCGCCGCCGCAGCCCAGGTCGATCGCCATCCGGCCGTCGCCCGCGCCCAGCTCAGCGCATGCGGCCAGCAGCACTGACCGGAGCTCGCGGCCTGCGGTCCAGGCGTAGTACCCAGCCCAGGGAGCAGGCTCCCTGGGATCTAGTTCCAGGCGCGCCCCAGCGGGACCATCACGAGAATACTGAGAGCGGCTGATGCCAGCGCGAACGCCATGAGCGTTATGCGGCTCTTCATGTTCTCCTCCTTGGCTGTGCTGTGACCTCAGTCTCCAGTTGTAGCCGCGGCACGCCGTTAATGCCAGGGCCAGAGGAAATTGCGCTGCTCAGGGCGGACGACATCGGCTTGCGCCGTGGCCAGCATGGAAGCGGACAGGCAGGTTCGCCTAGGAAAGAGAACAAGCGTGAAAGCTTTGCTGACAGCAATCGTGATCGGCGCATGTCTGGCGATCGTGGCCGCCATGATTACGGCCCGCTTCCTGGCCGTACAGTGAGCGCGTCAGTGGCTGGTCATCAGTGCCGGCCGGACAGGATGGCGCAGCCGTCTTGCTGCGTTCCCTTGAGCGAGAAGCTGGTGACGTACGGCCCCGACGAATCGATGGCGAAATGCATGACCAGGAGGCCGGTGGTAAAGACGAGCGTTGGCTCGCTGATGCCTGCCGCCTTGAGCGCGGCCTCGCTCATCGGCCCGAACAGTTGGTAGGTGGTTCCGGTGGCCACGTACGTGCCGGTGGCCAGCGCACCTGGCACGGTCGGCGTGGGGTCGTAGGTAAACCAATTAGGCCCGCTGACATTCCGGACGATGGTCTTCTGCGTGGTGTCGTTGGTAAAGCTTTCCACCAGCGGCCCTGAGGTCACCGACGGGTAGTACGGTGGATCGCTCTGGGCCACGAAGCCCCCGGGTATTGGCGTCCCGTCGGCCAGGGTCGTCGTCACCTGCTTATTCACTACGTCGCTGTTGGAAACGCCGAACGCGGCGGGCGTGCCTGGATAGCAGGTGTACGTGGTAGCTGACGTGGCCGCCGTTGTCGCCTGGGCGGCTGTGGCGGGAGCGGCGATTGCCAGTAAAGCGGTGATGGGTACGAGCGCTGCGAGCTTGATGTGGCGCATGGCGGAAATGCCCCCGATACTCGATTGGGAATTGATCCGGTCCCCGCAGTCCGCCAGCATAGATCCCGGTCTGGGCGGCATCCCAGTAGCGGTATCGAAACATCTGCGTACAGCTGGCTAGTGAGCCGGGCCTGGCGCAGCGGGCGCGGATCCGGGCCCTGGAACGCACCGCCCCGGTGCGGCCGACGGGGTGCCCGGGCGAGTCATGAGCCCCTCCAAGACGCAACGAAACGGTTACCCGAGGCCCGCGGCATTAGGGGTGTTGGGTTCACGAGGGAGAGCTACGCGCTGGGTCGTTCGTGCTGTGCGACAGGCTTGGCTTGCGGAGGGTTTCCTGGATGCGCTCGGTAGCCGCTGCGCCGATGCGCTCGTTGATCGTGAGTGCCTGCCGCAGGTACGCGGCGGCCTCGCCAGCGTTGCCGTCGGCGAGGTGACCGTTGCCGATTCCTTCCAGGGCGCGTGCTTCCTCTGGGACCGCGCTGATCTCGCGCGCGATCGCGAGGGCCTGGGTGTGCTGGTCGCGTGACTGCGCGTGGGCCGAGATGCGGAGCGAGAGCTCGCCGAGGCGATTCAGCGCTTCGGCCTGGCCGAGCAGGTTGCGGAGATCGCGGAACAGCGCCAGGGCCTGCCGCAGGCCGGCCGAGGCGGCACGGTAGTCCCCCGTCAGATGCTGCACCAGGGCCAGGGGGCTGAGCGTCCATGCCTGGCCGTGCTGGTCGTCGAGGTCGCGGAACAGCGCCAAAGCCTGCTCATGACAGCGGACGGCGGCCGGGTAGTCTCCGATCAGCGTGCGCAGGTAGCCAAGCTCGTTGAGGACGTCAGCCTGGCCCGGCTGGTCGCCGATATCGCCGTAGAGCGCCAGTGCTCGCGCCAGGGTCGCGGCCGGGTAGTCCGCCGTCTCGCGCTGCAGTCCCCCCAGGGTGGCCAGCGCGATGGCCTCTCCAGGCTGGTCTTCGGCCTGGCGAGCTGCTGCCAGCGCGCTCTGGTGCAGGGCGGCCGACTGATTCCAGTGACCGCGGGCGGCCAGGAAGCCGCTCATCGCGGCGGGAATCGCGATGGCATGGCGGAAGCGTCCGCGTGCGGCGGCGTAGTCCGCCGCCGCCTGCAGGTTCGCGCGCTCGGCTTCCAGCCAGGCGGCCGCTTGCCCGAGCGTGGACAGGTCGGGGGTCTGCGGCGGCGGGCTGTCCGGCCGCGGCCGGCGATAGGTGCTGGCCCGGATGACAAAGTACTGGCCGGCGGCCTGGGCGGTGTGCAGGTAGTAATCCAGAAGCCGCTCGGTGGCTGCCTCGGAGTCGGCGGCCGCCCCGGTCCCGGCCGCCATGACGCGGGCGTGTTCGCGGAGCAGATCATGCAGTTCGTACCGGCCAGGGCCGGGCTCAGTGATCAGATGCTGGTCATACAGCTCATCGAGGTGGAGGCGGGCTTTGCCCGGGCTGGTGCCGTCCAGCGCGGCGACAGCGCAGGCGTCGAAGCTCGGGCCCGGGATCAGGCCGAGCCGGCGGAACAGCCGCTGCTGGCCGTCGGTCAGGTCGGTGTAGGACAGATCGAATGCGGCCGCGACCGACAGATTCTCGGCACGCATCAACTCCATCCTGTCTGTCGCCTCGGCGAGGCTGGCCGCCACGCTCTCGGCCGTCTGCGCCGGATGATGGCGCAGCTGGCTCGCGATCAGCCCGATCGCCAGCGGCAGGTACCCGCACAGCCGGGTGATCTCCGCGACCGCGGCGTCACCGGGCCGGAACCCCGGGCGGCCCGCAAGCCCGATGAGCAGTGCGGCGGCCTCCGGCGGAGCCAGCGTGCCGAGGCTGATGACCGCGGCGTCGTTCAGCGCGGTGAGGCGGCGACGGCTGGTCAGCAGCACCAGGCTCCCCCCGGCGCCCGGCAGCAACGGGCGGACCTGCTCGTGGCCGGCCGCGTCATCAAGCAATAGCAGGATCTTCTTGCCTGCCACGTGATCACGCCATCGCGCGGCCCGGGCTTCCAGCCCGGGCGGGATCCGCGCCGCGGGGACCCCCGCGGTCAGCAGCAAGCTGGACAGCGCATCTGCCGGGCCCACCGGCTGCTGACCGGGGGTGTGGGCGTGCAGCGGCAGGTAGAACTGGCCGTCGGGGAAACTCGCGGCCAGCCGGTGGGCCGCATGCACCGCGAACGTGGTCTTGCCGATCCCGGCCATCCCGCCGATCGCGCAGATTCCCACCACCCCGCCGCCAGTGGCCAGGCTGTCCAGCGCTTGCGTCAGCTGATCAAGCTCGGCGCGGCGGCCGGTGAAGCTGGCGACATCCCGGGGCAGCCCGCGGGTCGCCGCCGCAGCGAACGCCCCCAGGGCCTTCTCCTGCCTGGCCGCCACCACCTCGTCGGCGCCGCCCCGCCCGCGGGCCGCGGCCACGAACAACTCTGCGACGGTTCCGGGCAGGCCAAGCCCCCCGGCGATCAGTACCGCAGTGTCCTTGCGGGCGGTCCGGTTGATGCCACGCTCAAGGTCACTGACCGAGCGCGGGCTCACGCCCGCCGCTTCGGCCAGCTCCTCCTGCGTCAGCCTGGCCTCTGCGCGCAACTGCCGCAGCAGGCCGGCGAACGTAAGCGCAGGCTCGTCCATCACCCGCTGTTCTCTGCCCGGGCCGGTGCGTCGATCTTACAGAGTACGGTGAAGCCCGGCCCGGTAAGAACCTGGTGCCAGCCCCGGCATCGTGGGCATGCTCGACAGCGGCAGCCAGGCACCGATGCGATGATCAGGACGCGACGGGCTCACCTGGCCGGCTCACTAGCCGAGCCTGGCCAGGAGCCGGGTCAGGTCGCGCAGCTCCGGTTCCCCCAGTGGGGTGAGTGGGCCGGGGTCGGTCACGAGATTGTGCCAGAACTGGTCGCGGAGGCGTTCGCCTTCGGGGGTGAGGGCGAGGGCCTTGACGCGGCGGTCGGCGGGGTCGGGCTGCCGTTCGAGCGCGCCGCGGGCGGCGAGCCGGTCGACGACGGTGGTGAGGTTGGAGGCGTCGTAGCCGAGTTGCCGTGCGAGCTTGCGCATCGGGGTCGCGGTGCCGGGGGTGAGGCGGAGCAGCACCTTGACCTGGGCGGTAGTCAGGCCGAGAGCGTTCGCGTGGGTGGCCCAGTGCTGGCGCAGGCGCTCGGTTATGCCGAGCAGCCGGAGGTCGGCGTCCAGTACCAGCGCGAGGTACTCGTCGGCCGGAGCCGGCATGTCCGGATAGGCAGCCATCGCCTTCGACCTTACCGGTAGTCCGTGGTCCTATATAGTGGTGGTATACCACTAACTAACCTGAGAATCAGGAGGCACCCCGCCATGCAGGCCGTTGTCATCGATCCGCAGTCGCCTCAGCGTGTCGGCTTCCGGTCAGTCGAGCCGCCCACTCCACGGGCCACGGAGGCGCTGGTGCGCGTGAAGGCGATCTCGCTCAACCGCGGCGAGGTGGTGTACCGGGTCCAGGGCGAGGCGGGAACGCGCCTGGGGTGGGACCTGGCCGGAGTCGTGGAGCAGCCCGCCGCCGAGGGACTGGGGCCGGCTCGCGGGGCCAGGGTGGTCGGCCTGCTGCGCTCGGGCGCCTGGGCCGAGCAGGCGGCGGTCCCGGTGAGCGCCCTGGCGGAACTCGAGCCGTCCGTGAGTTACGCGCAGGCCGCGGCGTTGCCAACGGCGGGCCTCACCGCGCTGGCGGCCATCCAGCACGGCGAAAGCCTCATCGCGCGGACAGTGCTGGTCACCGGGGCCTCCGGCGGTCTCGGGCTCATCGCCTGCCGGCTGGCCTCGCTGGCCGGCGCACGGGTGGCCGGCCAGGTACGGCACGAGCGGTCAGCCCGGCTGGCGCAGGATGCGGGGGCAGACCATGTGGCCGTCGGCGAGGTCATCCCGGCCGCGGTGCCGTTCGGCCCCTACCACCTGATCGTCGAGCAGCTGGGCGGCCGGGCGCTGGCCGGGGCCATGACGCAGCTCGCTCCCGGTGGAACCTGCGTCTCGGTTGGGGTCTCGACCGGGCCTGCTGGCTACGAGGTCCCGGTGGACATGGCGCGCATGCGCCGGGCGCCAGGAGCCTGCCTGCGCATACTGAACCTCTACCACGAGCTCGAACGGGAGCCGGCATCCCTCGGGCTCCAGCGGCTGGTCCGCCTGGCTGGTGACGGGAAGCTGGCCCTCCATCTCGGCGTCGAGGCGGACTGGCGCGAGATCGGCCAGGTCGCGCAGGCGCTTCTCGACCGGCGGTTCCCGGGCAAGGCCGTGCTGCACGTCTCAGAGCGAGCCTGACCCCGCGCTCGCCGCCGGCTACGACCCGGCGGTTGGCGTGCTGACCAGGGCGATGCCGGTGGGCTCGTACCCGTCACCCGACTGCGGTGTGGGACCGCCCAGGTTGATGGAGCCGACCGTGGTGTCGGTGGCGGTGTCCAGCACGGTGACGAACGCGGCCGTGCTCTGGCCGATCCACAGTTGCTGGCCGTTCGGCGTCAGGGCCAGCGTGTCCGGGTCCCCGGTGATGGAGACGGTGTGCGTGACCCGGTTCGCCGCGGTGTCGATCACCGAGACGCTGTCCGAGTCGGGGTTGGCCACGTACAGCGTCTGGCCGTTCGGCGAGATGGCCATCTGCCACGGCAGCTGGCCGACTCTGATGGTGTGCGTGACGGCCCGGGTAGCGGCGTTGATCACGGCCACCGTGCCCGCCTGGGTGTCGGTCACGTAGAGCGTGCTGCCATCCGGGGACACCACGATGCCGTGCGGATCGCCGAGACCGTGAATCACCCCGACCGGCTTCTCGGTCGCGGTGCGCAGCAGCCACAGCCCGTCCGCGGTGACCACGTACGCGATCGCGCCGGACGGCGAGAACGCGACCTGGCTGGGCTGGCCACCGACCGGCAGGTGCGCGGTGACCTTGTCGCTGGCCGTGGAGATCACGCTGACTCCGGACGGCGACGACGGCGACGTCTGCGGGCCGGTCTCCGCCACCCAGACCTGCTTGCCATCGGGGGTGACCGCCACATCCTGCGGGAACATGCCGACGTTGATCAGCTGCTCGGGCGGGTTGTAGTTGCTCGGGTCCAGGCTGCTGGTGGCGATGACGGCCACGTTCGACGTGCCGGTGTCGGCGAAGTAGAGGTTGCCGCCGGACACGGCGATGCCCTCGTTGGTGGAGGAGTAGTTGTAATCCCCCGGATCGCCGGGCACCTGGGTGTCGCCCACGTTGTAGGTCTGGATGACCTGGCAGGTGGCGGTGTCGATGGCGCTGAACCCGTCCCAGCCCGAGTCGGACACGTAGGCGGCGCCGGTGGGGCCGCTGCACGTCGAGGCGGCCAGCCGGGCGTGGGCCCCACGGTGGCTGGCGCCCGCGCGGCCGGCGCCGCTGACCGTCAGGACGGCCGCGGTGGCCACCGCGGCCACTGCCCCGGCCGCCGCTACGGCCGTCCAGGCCGGGTGCGCCCGCAACGGGCCGGGGATGAACGCTGTGCGTCCGGCCATGTCGCTCACGCTCCCTTCACCGCGGTCGCCCGGGCTGGCGTACTGACCTCCGGTTTGCGGCCCGGCGGCACCACCGGGAACGTCTGGCTGGCGCCCGGGATGGCGGGCAGCGGGAACTTCTGCACCTGCTGCTCAGCCAGTTCCAGTTCCGCCGTGGTGCCGGGCAGCCGGGGAAACCGGCGGCCAGGGAAGGCGCCCAGGGCCGAGGTCAGGTCGCCGGTGGTCTGCCGCCGCCAGGCACTGATGCTGGGGTTGGCGACCCCGGTCACCTGTTCCAGCAACTGCAGCACCGACGTGTGGTCGAACGTGTCGTGACAGACGAAGCCGCCCACCGTCCACGGCGACACGATGATGCACGGCACCCGGAAGCCCAGCCCGATGGGAGCGCTCACGCCATCCACCGTGATGTACTCATCGGCCGTGCCGGCCGGCGCGGTGGGCGGGTTGACGTGATCGAACAGCCCGTCGTTCTCGTCGTAGACGAGGATGAACACGGTCTTGGCCCAGACGTCCGGGTTGGCCGCGATCGCGTTCACCTTGCTGGCCACGTAGTCCGCGCCCGCCGCGGGCATGTAGTCCGGGTGCTCGGACTGGTAGGACGTCGGCAGGATCCAGGACACCGTGGGCAGCCGGTCATGAACGGCGTCGTATTCGAACTGCCCGGCCTGGTAGAACCGCATGCCGTTGCGGTACAGCGGTGAGCTGGCCGAGGCCGCCTGGTACTGGTCGAAGTACTCCAGCACGTTCAGCCCGTAGTTGTCGTTCTCCTGGTACACCCGCCATGACACGCCCGCCGCCGACAGCCGCTCCGGGTACGTCGGCCAGGAGTAGCCCCCGGACGGCACGTAGTTCGAGTACACCGGGCCACCGCTGTCGCCCTGCGGGTCCACGGTGCCGGTCATCAGGAACAGCCGGTTGGGCCAGGTCGGGCCGAGCATCGAGCAGTGATAGCCGTCGCAGATGGTGAACGCGTCGGCCAGCGCCCAGTGGAACGGGATGTCGCTGCGCTGGAAGTACGCCATCGTGTACGCCCCGGCCGCCCCGTCGGCGGCCAGGTGCGAGGTCACGAAGCCGTCCATGGCCCCGTTGTTCCAGGACTGGTGCTGCGGCCCCCAGCTATGGCTGTTGGACGGCAGCGCCTGGGCGCTGGTGCTGGTGGTGTCGGTATGGAAGGGCAGCAGGTAGGTGTCGGGGTTGGCGGGGTCGGGCTGGTAGAACAGGCTCTTCGGCACGGCCGGGTCGGCGAACCCGCGCACCCCGGGCATCGTGCCGAAGTAGTGATCGAACGAGCGGTTTTCCTGCATCAGCACGACGACGTGCTGGATCTCGGACAGTGGCCGCGTGCGCACGCTGGCCCTCGATGCGGGGGCGGTGCCGTCGAGGATCTTCCGCAGGCTGGCTGGAAGGGCGAAGGAGGCGAGGATCGCGCCTCCGGCTGACGCCATTAACTGACGCCGGCTCACCTCAATTGACATGCATGACCTCCTCGTGGGGGAACGTCAAGCTGCGCACTACCTGGGGCGGGTCATGGCGCCGTGATCAACAGCGTCACCTTGATCATCACCCGAGCGTCAGATCGCCTCAACGGCAGAACCTGCTGTCGGCTGGGCCGGGGACCCCTGGCGGAAAGGTGACGCGACAGCCAGAATCCGGTGAATGGCCCGAGGTCAGGCCGTCGCGCCGCGGGTGCCGGGACCGCTGCCCGGGGCGAGCTGGCGCAGGACCGCGTGCACGCTGGAGGTGTCGTCGTCGCCGTGGCCCTGGGCCAGCGCGGCCTGGTAGTACGCGGCCGCCAGGCTGAACAGCGGGGTCGGGCTGCGCAGCTCGGCGGCGAACCCGGCGATGATCGCGATGTCCTTGTCGTAGACCCGGGCCCGGATGCCCGGCTGGGCGTAGTCCCGGGCCGCCATGGCGGGCCCGCGCACCTCGAACATGCGGGACGTGCCGGCCCCGTCGCCGATCGCGGTCAGCACCAGGCCCAGGTCCAGGCCCGCCCGCTCGGCCAGCACCAGGGCCTCGGCCGCGGCCAGGTTGTGCACCGTGACCAGCAGGTTCGCAACGATCTTGAGTCTCATCCCGTTGCCGAACGCACCCGCGTCGTAGACCTGGCGGGTCATCGCGGCCAGCACCGGGCGCGCACGGGCCTTGGCCGCCGCGTCCCCGCTCAGGTAGGCGACCAGGTCCTTGCGCTGGGCCTGGGCGCCGGTCCCGCTCAGCGGGCAGTCCAGCATCGTCCCGCCGGACTCGGCCAGCGCCTGCCGCCCGGCCGTCTTGTCGGCCAGCGTCAGCGTGCTGGTCTCCAGCACGATCAGCCGGCCCAGCCGGCCCGGGCGGCCCGGCGCCGCCGCCCCGGCGGCCAGGCCGTCCGGGCCGCCCAGCACCTGGGCCAGCGCGACCGCGCTGGGCAGCGACGTCACGGCCAGCCCGGCGGACGCCGCCACCTCGGCCGGCGACCCGGCCACGATCCCGCCGCGCGCGGCGTGCGCGTCCCGCGCCGCCGCGGCCAGGTCGTACCCGATGACCTGATGACCTGCCTCGATCAGATGGGAACTCATGGCCGAGCCCATCACGCCCAGGCCGACGAACCCCACCGGCCCGGTGACCCCTGCGGGCTGCGTCACGGCAAACCTCCCTGCCGACGTCCGCCCCGCGGACATTGCAGCACATCCGGCCCGGCCCGTCAGGTGGCAGCCGCGGCCCTTGACGCGCCCAGCGGGCACCGGGACACTCCACTTCATGCGGGCAGCCGTGCTCGACCGGCCTGGTCAGGTAAGCGTTCGGCATATTGATCCCCCGGTGCCGGGGGAGCGCGCGCTGGTACGGGTAGCGCAGGCCGGCCTGTGCGGAACTGACCTCAAGATCGCTGCCGGGGAGATCCCGG
>Ga0335085_10001953_pt1 | contig 40450 bp, 38 predicted proteins | sample Lox_Sample_45_FD_206712 | JGI IMG/M metagenome (GOLD analysis project Ga0335085, IMG submission 206712) | Soil microbial communities from Loxahatchee National Wildlife Refuge, Florida, United States - Lox_Sample_4.5 | ecosystem: Environmental > Terrestrial > Soil > Wetlands | place: USA... | reverse complement strand
CCCCCGCGTGGGATGGGAAGGTCGGCTTCGTCCCCACCATCCTGGAGGAGGCGGCGCCCGCAAGCGCCAACACCATCGCCCTGGTGTGCGGCCCCCCCATCATGATCAAGTTCACCCTGCCGGTCCTTGAGAAACTGGGCTTTGCGGATGACGCCATCTACACGACGCTGGAGAACCGGATGAAGTGCGGCCTGGGCAAGTGCGGTCGCTGCAACGTGGGCAACGTCTACGTCTGCAAGGACGGCCCCGTCTTTACCGCCGCCCAGGTGAAGAGCATGCCCCAGGAGTTCTGATTTCGGCAATGAACTCCGGAAGCAGTCCTGTAGGGATGAGGAGGAGCAGATGGGCAGAAGGAAAAAAATGCTGGTCGGCAAAGTCATTTCCGTTCGGGTCACCGATGACGAACTGGAGACTTTCCACGAAATCATGAGGAGCACCCGGAAGAGCAGTTCGAGCGTCATGAGAGAAGCCATCAGACAGGTGATCGCCCGCTCTTCCTGAACCCGGTGCTCCCGTCTGATCTCCCTGCCATTGGAGCCGCCATGGGCAAATTTATCCAAGGAGCGGATTCGGACTCCCGGAACGGGGAGAAAACGTATCCGCGCAAGCTTTACGTCGAGACCACCAGTCGCTGCAACCTCGGCTGCTTCATGTGTGTCAAGCACACCGAGCACTGCTCCATTGCCGACGGTGACCTGTCACCAGCCGTCTTTGACACTCTGGAGCCAGCCTTCCCCCACCTCGAAGCGCTGATCCTCAACGGCATCGGCGAGCCCCTCCTCCACCCCCGCCTGGAAGAGTTCATCCGCAGGGCCCATCAGATCATGCCTCCCGCCGGCTGGATCGGCTTCCAGTCCAACGGCCTGCTCCTCACCAACCTCCGGGCCATTTCCCTTGTCGAAGCCGGGCTCGGCCGGATCTGCCTCTCCATCGATGCCTCATCCCCGGAAACCTTCCGCAACGTACGCGGTGGAGGGGAATTGGTCGATATCACCCATGCCTTCAATGCCTTGGCATCCGCAAAGGAGAGGTGCGGAAGGCCGGATGTGGCTGTAGGGATAGAATTCGTCTTGATGCGCAAGAACCTCCAAGAGCTACCGGAAGCGCTCCGCTGGGCAGCTGCGAAAGGCGCCTCCTTTGCCATCATCACCCATCTTCTCCCGTATGATTCCGGGCACGGGGCAGAGGCCGCCTATGAAACCTGCACCGACGCAGCCATCGACCTGTTCACCAAATGGCGTGTCGACGCAGAACGGCAGGGAATCGATATAGACCGGTATTTCGAGGCACGCTGGAAGTATGCCAGGAATCCCGAAGAGCAGCGGATCGTTGCCTTCATCGAGACACTGAAGGAAGAAGCCGTGAGGCAGGGAATTTTCGTTGACCTGAAGAAGCTCCTTCGGATCGATTCGGCGTTACGGGGAGAGGTTGCCGAAGTGTTTGCGAAGGCTGAAGAAGTTGCCCGGGAAACAGGGATCGAGCTGCGCCTCCCGGGGACTACCTTGCGGGAAGCGCGGCACTGCAGTTTCGTTGAGGATGGAAGCGCCTTCGTTTCCTGGGAAGGGAGGGTATCCCCCTGCTACTTCCTGTGGCACAGCTATCGCTGCTATGCCAGCGGCTGGCCACAACAGGTGCAGCAGAAAGTATTCGGCAGCCTGGAGGAACGAGGGATCCTGGACATCTGGAACGATGCGGCGTTCCGGTCGTTTCGCAAGAGCGTGCTCTCCTATGACTACCCTGGTTGTTCCAACTGCACCCTAGCCCCGTGCGACTATGTCCAGACCAACGATTTCCAGCAGGACTGCCATATCAAGGATGTGCCGTGCGGCTCCTGCCTCTGGTGCACGGGAGTGTTCCAGTGTCTCCGATAGATATTGACGGAATCGAATCGTAATCGGTGGCGGTAATAGACGCGTGACGCAGTGTGTGATGATTACTCGAGCATCCACTGCACATATTACTTCTCACTGCTCATTCTTGTAAATTCCTTCTCGGCCTTGCGTACAAAATCCCCGTCCATTCCCCTGATTGCGGTAAGGGCCATTGCAGTATCGCCGGTAAAAAGTGCTCTGAACAGCCCTTGATAACGGTTGGTTCGCCGCACGTTTCCTTTGGCATAGAAGTCGTCAATATCCAGTAGGCGAGAAGGGCTGACCTGAGTGGCCATGGCAACTATATTCGCCGCTGAAAAAAAGATGTTCTTTTTTTCATCCCTCGCCTTGATGATCGCCGGCAGAGCCAGGACAATGAGCAGCTTTTGTTTGTCCTCGCGGGTCAATTGTTCCGCAACCTCGCCGTAGGTGAAGGCAAACGTCCGGTAACTGTAGGCTTTGGTAGTGCCGATACCAAACTGTTTCCGTGCCGCAGCTGCCGAAAGCACCCCGCGCTGGCTGGTTAGTTTCTTGCCGGTTGCCTCGGCAAACGAGTTGCGGGCCGACATACCCGACTCGTTTCGCCCGTAGGCCCCAAAGGGATTGGGAATAACCGTGTCAGGGTGATGCATATGCTCGGATGCGTCATGGAAAATCTGCTTCACCTCTGCGTCAGTGGCGGCAAGAGCTGTGCCGGTGATGAGGATCACAGCCAGGGTCATTGCATACAACAGGTGTTTCATGAATTTTCTCCTCATGGTGCTGTAGCGGCTATTATGACCGTCTGATGTTCGTCTACCTTTCCCGCGTATACTCCTTATCAACAATGTCGAGTAAGCTTTTCAAAAAAGGCCCTGTTTTCACAGGGCCTTTTGCACACATGCGGACCGTAACGGATGTAGTAATGGTGTGCTTGCCCGCCTCATCGTTTGTAGACCACAAATTGAAAAGAACTCTTCACTTTCGCTCCTGACAGATCTGAGAGAAATATCACCAACTTGTTACTTTTTGAATTGGTGGTGGCAATTACGGGTAAGGAACCAATTACCGTTGCCACTGTCGTATATGAGCGAAAGTTGTAGTTTTCGTTCGTTATGGTCACTTCATATGCGCCAGAAGCATTCCAGGAAACCGACACGTTTGGGGTACCATTGGTAACAGTACCGTCTTCTGCCACGGTGGCATAGGCGATAGGCTCAGCATATCTGTCTGCTGCGAAGGCAATGTTACCAAATTGATTTGCAGCGAAGATGGTCAGCACAGTAATGATCGACAGCCATTTCTTCCGGAACCCCCTTTGATATGTACTGACTGATTATTACCATTATGGAAAAGAAAGTCAAAAATCATCTCATAGCAACAGTACACTATTCCACTACACCTTTCCCACCCTCCTGCCAACGTGAAAGGCCGCCACTGCGCTGTCCATGACGACTCGGAAAGAAATCCCCCGACTTTTAGGGATGCATTCCAGCACCGCTCCACTCCGGCGCTACAAACCGTCTACCGTCTGCGGATCCGGGGGTGCAGTCCCTTGAACCAACTTTATATCATACTGATATCAAACTATTATTAAGAACAAACAAAATAGTGATACCGTAAAATATACCGTAAAAATTTCTCGTTTATCCACTATCCCTTTGCCCTAAAGCCAACTCGATGAATCTAAACTTCATGAAGGCTGGCAGGGTGTCGGCCGTGATCCGTTCCGATGTATGCTCATCTTTCTTCCACGCATTCGGTTTGCTCAGGAAATGGCCGCCTTTGTCATGAACCCGTTCCAGCACCTCGTTCCACTTGTCAGGCAACAGGTTTGACATGGTGATCACCTCCTACGCAGACTCCTTTCTCAGCCGACCTGAACAGAAATCCGTTTCGGCTTGGCAACTTCAGCCTTCGGTACCCGCAGGGTCAGGATGCCGTTCACATAGTCGGCACGGGCTTTTTCATGGTTGAGGCTCTCGGGTATGGTGAACTGACGGTAGTAGTTTGCCAATTCGAACTCCCGATAGGCCGAGGTTCCTGGCACCGTGTGCTGTGCCGGGGCGCTGATGGTCAGGATGCCTTTTTCGACATTGACATCCAGCGACTCCTTGGAGGCACCCGGGATGTCGGCAGTCAGAACCAGGCCTTCTTCATCCTCGATGATGTTCACCGCAGGACGGATATAGCGTTCGTTGGACCGTGTCTCTTCACGGGCCTGCACATTCCGTTCATCGTTTCTTTCCGTCAAGTTGTTGGTTGCCATGATTGATTACCTCCATTCCGTATCTATTGTTCGTTGTCACGAAAGTTTGATGCCAATTTTTTTCGGTTTGGCATGTTCGGCCTTGGCCAGGGTGATCAGCATGATGCCGTCTTTGCAGTTGGCCGTGATTTTTTCGGGATCGATGTCGACCGGCAATTCGAGAGTGCGTGAAAATTTGCCGGAGCCGAGTTCGGAGCGGTGCACGATCTGGCCTTCCTTCTCCACGAACGGTTTGCGTTCGCCGCTGATGGTGACCGTGTTCCTGAGTACGGTCAGATCAACATCCCTCGGATCAACGCCGGGAACCAGAGCCTCGATGTAGACATGCCCGTCATCCTCGCTGAAGTTGACCAGCGGGAAACGACGGGTTGTTACAGGCGAAAGAAATGTCGGTCCAAACGGCCTGTTGTAACCAGCGCCACGGAACGCTTCATCGATTTCCCTTCTCAGATTGTCCAGTTCTTTGAATACATCCCAAGTTGCCATGTGGATTACCTCCTTTCGGTAAGTGACATTCTGAGCAAAAAATAAGTACGCATCTTTTGCTTGTCAAGAGGGTGAGGTCACACACAGAGGTATGATGATATTCTTGAGCCGGTAATGTATCCCGGAAACGGCCTGTTGCTTTGCCCCTCCGGTATCTTGAATCAACATTACTCAAGCATTGGTGCGCCCTGCATCTAGGCCATGCGCACACGTCGGCAGCTTCGCCCCGGTTCCGCGCTTGCCCTCTGTGACATTGTTGTAAGACCGTGACGTCGGGTAGGCGAAATCTACATCATCACATTCGGCGAATCTGTCCAGCACGTCTTCCCATATCTCCTGGGTGCTCTCGCGCCGGTGGCGGGATCGACAGACATGACGCACCGTCAGGAGTATGCCACTTGCCTCGACGGTGGTAAAGACCTGCGGCTTCAGGTCGATCGGGACTATCAGAAAATCCCTCGCATACTCCTTCAGTTTGCTTTCCGCAGGCTTGGCTAGATTTCCGGCATGGGCAAGAGCTATCTCATTCAAGATATCCTTGGCTCTCTTCCAGTTGCTTTCGAAGGTGACGAGGACGGCAACCTCGTTCCAGATGAAGTCGTGCAATCCCCTGCTATAGATAGCCAGGGGTTCGGTGAACACTTTGCCGTTGGGGATATGCACTATTCGCCCAGTGATCTGGTCCGCATGGACCCAGTTGCCGATCTCCCCGAGGGTGAACCGGAAAATCGTCAAGTCGATAACGTCTCCCGAGTGAATGCCGATCTGGAGGCGGTCCCCCACTTCAAAGGGCCTCCTCCAGATAATGAAAACCCATCCCGCCAGGTTCACCAGCGGGTCTTTCAAGGCGATAGCCAGGCCCGCCGACAAAAGCCCGAGAAAAGTGGCCGCGCTGTGAAATCCCTCGAACAATACCCGGCCCACCAGCAATACGGCCAGCACGGATGCAGCATAACCGGAGATTCTCCGCCACTGGTAACGGACCCGCAAATCTTCCGTTTGCCGCCATACCAGCTTCAATATCAGCCATCGCAGAAACCAGACGAATGCAATGCCTGCCAGCATGGTGAACAACAGGTTGTAAAGTCCGACGGGAATACCGGTTGCTTTGCTAAGCCATTCAAGGGGGTTTTGCAAAATTTCCTCAACCTTTTCCATGATTCATTCTTCCTCAACTGTCAAACTTGATGAAGCCGCAATGAATAATAAACCATACAACCACAGACAAATTTAGCAAGTAGCATGTTACTATATCGGCCGTTCGATGAAGAACTATGAGAACATGGTACCCCTGTGAGTTGTCCTTCTTCGGAGTGTTGGCTATCGGCGCCATGGCGGTCATGATTCAGGTTTCACTTCCAGTTCCCGCAGATACTTCTCCACCGCCTGCTCAGGGGTGAAGAACAACATCTAGCGGCCCAACCTCTCGCCGAGCGGCGAGTGAAGCCCACCCGCCTCTCAACTACTTCTCCGGCAACGTCTCCAACCAGTTACAGCGTCTGGCAAGGGTGGGGTCAACGTGGTTGTTGCCGATTCCCTTTGTAATGAGACCGATGATGCGTTCGTCATTATCGTACTCGGTATGTGCCGCAACCGGGTTGGCAAAATCCACTCCGAATAAGTTCACCACCTTGGCGACATTGAGGATCACGTTGGTCAGAGTCGGACAGATACGAGAGTCCATATAGTCGTCGAGGAAACGGGATGAAATCGTATAGCTGAAGAGATCATTTGGGTCGCTTACTGCTATCAGGTGTGTCTCTTCTAAGAGCCTTTCGTTTGAATTTGGCGCGCCAGGCCCGCATATTTTGTCGATTCGGCCATGCACCTCCGGCTTCGCTTGCCCCAATTGAAGAAGTGGTAGTTGGTTGGAGAGCATGAAGAACGTAAACCGTTTATGCTGCACTTGTTTCATCAATTTATCCATAGCGGGATCGTGCAAGGCGGATGCGTTTATATCCTCGGCCATCCACTGCAACGCATCGACTATAACGCGGCTCCCCAGGCTATGGGTGATTAAAACATACTCATCGTAAAGTTGCGCACGGTACTCAGGGGAAGAAACTTTGCAGTTATCTGGTCCAACACGATGATCATGCCGATGCCCGTCTTGAAACCTATACTGCCTTGCCCTTCTCTGCCACATCGACAGCATTGTCGTCTTTCATGACAGCTCCCTTCACAGTTAGACACATCCTGCTGCATTGTGACGCTCCTTCGTCTACAACGCTGAGACGCAGGTACTTGAATCCATGACGAACCGGAACAACAAAAATACGAGAAGATAACGATCACCCGAATATGAGCTACGCCAGTTTTGCCCAAAACAATTCAGTCTGGCAAACTCATCCCACCACTCTCTATCCTGTTGTTTGCATAATCAGCCACATAAACACAGGGAGATGTGGTGGTGGTGTATTCTCCCGAACCACATCCGGCCAGGGTCGTTGCTGCCAGGAATGCCATCAGCATTAGCTTCGCAATTCTCTTCATAGAATCTCCATTGATTTTTCAGTCTCATTACCACCGAAGTTGTCAAACCATCTCTTCCGGCTGGCCCGTGGACGCGAGTACGCTGCTCCAAAGCCAGCTTTTCGGGTCGATTCATTTCCTCTGCCTCGTGGCAGGCCCCAGCGCCCCCGTTCACGCATTTCCCTATTCTTTACTGCCACGGCCTTTCCCTCCTGAGTATACGTACTTTTCCGGGTCGATGATCCCCGTCGTCTTCCATATCTTTTCACAGTACTCCCTGATTGCCCGGTCCGAGGAGAATTTCCCCATCCCAGCCAGGTTCAGGATCGACATCTCGGCCCACTTCTTACTGTTCCGATACGCCGCACTTACCCGATCCTGGCACTCGATGTACGACTGGTAGTCCGCAAGCACGAGATACTCGTCGCGATCGAGAAGGTTGTCCACCAAGGGGCGGAACAGGTTTGGATCGCCGCTCGAAAAAGTTCCCTCGGCGATCTGGTCTATGGCCTCCCGGAGGTGCGGGTTCCCCTCGTACCAGCTTCGTGGCACATATCCTCGGTACTTGACGTCAGCAGCCTCTGCGGCATTGAGACCGAAAAGGAAGAAATTTTCCTCGCCGACTTCCTCTCGTATCTCTATGTTGGCGCCGTCCAGAGTGCCGATGGTAAGGGCGCCATTCAACGCGAGCTTCATGTTGCCGGTACCCGAAGCCTCTTTTCCGGCCAAGGATATTTGCTCGGAAAGATCGGCCGCAGGACAGATCAGCTGACTGTTGGTAACGTCGAAATCCGGGAAAAAAACGACCTTGAGTCTCCCTGCCACATCGGGATCTGCATTTACGACTTCAGCGACCGAGGTGATCAGCTTGATGATCAGTTTCGCCATGTAGTAGCCGGGCGCAGCCTTGCCGGCGAAGATGAAGGTCCGCGGTGTGATGTCGGCCGCGGGGTCCCGCTTGATCCGATTGTACAGGGTGATGATATGCAGCACGTTGAGGTGCTGACGCTTGTACTCGTGGATCCGCTTCACCTGTACATCAAACAGGCTCGTGGGATCGACATCAATGCCGGTCCGTTCCCGGATTACCTTTGCCAGAGCGTCTTTATTTGCCTGCTTGACCTTCAGCCATTTCCGCTGAAAAGTCGTGTCCCTTGCAGCACCCTGAAGCCATCCCAGTGCATTTTCGAGACTGCTGAGCCACCCCTCGCCCAGTCTCGACGTGATCAGCTTCGTGAGCTCAGGATTGCAGAGCGCAAGCCACCGGCGGGGCGTTACTCCATTGGTGACGTTGTGGAACTTCTCGGGGTACATTTGGTGGAAGTCCTGGAGCACAGTCTTCTTCAAAAGCTCGGTGTGGAGGGAAGCTACGCCGTTGATGGCACGGGAACCGACACAGGCGAGGTTGGCCATGCGTATGTATCTCTCGCCGGTCTCGTCGATTAACGACAGGCGCACGATCCGCAGATCGTCTTCCGGGAAGCGGATGCGCGCCTCGTCCAGAAACCGCCGGTTTATCTCGTAGACGATCTCGACGATGCGGGGAAGGACACTGGAGAAAAGCGGCAAAGGCCACTTTTCCAGCGCTTCCGACAAGAGCGTGTGGTTGGTGTAGGCAAAGCATTCCCGGGTTATGCGCCACGCCTCGTCCCACTCCACGTGATGTTCATCAACCAACAGCCGCATCAGTTCGGCAATCCCGACCGACGGGTGAGTGTCGTTGATCTGGATGGAGAAGCTCCCGGAAAAGCTTTCGATGCTTTTGCCCAATAAGAGGTGGAACCTGATCATGTCCTGCAGCGAGCAGGAAACGAAGAAGTATTGCTGGCAAAGGCGCAGGAGCTTCCCGATTTCCGGCTCGTCATTGGGGTAGAGGACTTTGCTGATGGTTTCGGAGAGAACCTTGTCATCAACGGCCCTGTAATACTCTCCGGCATTGAAGGCCTGGAAATCGAACGAGGCTACCGCCTCCGATTTCCAGAGACGCAGCACGGCGACCCCTCCGGTCCGATAGCCGGCAACGGGAGTATCGTAAGCGACCCCTTTGATTACCTTTTCAGGATGCCACCGGACCAACAACCGCCCCTCGGGATCGTGCGCAAACTCCGTATGACCTCCAAATTTGACTTCGTACGTGATATCAGATCGGCGCACCTCCCATGGATTGCCATACTTGAGCCAGTTGTCGGCTTTTTCGACCTGCCAGCCATCGCGGATCTCCTGCTCGAAGATGCCGAATTCGTAGCGGATGCCGTAACCTACCGCAGGGACCCGGAGAGTTGCCAGGGATTCCAGAAAACAGGCGGCAAGACGGCCGAGGCCTCCATTTCCGAGCCCAGGCTCGACCTCCTGGAGCAGAATATCCTCCAGTTCCTGCCCAAGCGCGGATAATGCCGTGCGGACCGGGCCGGTCAAGCCGAGGTTCACAAGGTTATTGCCCAAATGCGGACCCATGAGGAATTCCGAAGACAGATAACTAACAATTTTGAGTTTTGATGACATGAAGATATCGAAGGTCTTTAGCCAGTCATGAAGCATCAGGTCGCGAACAGCATGAGCTGTTGCCATATACCAATCGTTACGGGTGGCAAACAAAGTTGGTTTCGCCTCAGTTTGGTGCAGGTGTCTGAGAATGGCCTTTTGAATCTCAGACGGGCTTTGACCGTGATGTTCGGTTTCTGTCTTTACTTGTGTCATAAATTGATCTCCTTCACATACTGGAAAGTACCATCAACACTTCGTCTGATCCGCCGATCTTAGTCGGTTAGCGTTTTTACTCACGGGGTAGCATTTTCTATTTCATTGCCTTGGCATTTCTTCCGTGCATCGGTCACCTCCTGGTCAGAGGCCTTCTCAGAAGGCGTCGGGGATGAACTTGAACGGATAGTCGGGCGACTTGTACTTGGCCAGTTTCTGCCTGCTCGGGAGCTTCACTTTTTCGCGCGGCGCCTCCTTGTACGGCACCTTCCCCAGCAGGTGGGTGATGATATTCAGGCGGGTGCGCTTCTTGTCGTCGGATTTGGCCACGTACCACGGCGCCCAAGGCGTATCGGTCGCCGCGAACATCTCGTCACGCGCCCTGGTGTAGTCGTCCCAGCGGCTGTAAGACTTGAGGTCCATAGGCGAGAGCTTCCATATCTTCCGACCGTCGTCGATGCGTCCTTCGAGGCGGCGGGTCTGCTCCTCCGGACTGACTTCGAGCCAGTATTTGAGCAGGATGACGCCCTCTTCTGCCACCAGCTTCTCGAAGAGAGGGACCACCTCCAGGAAACGCTTCGCCTCCGCTTCGGAACAGAAGCCCATCACACGCTCGACCCCCGCCCGGTTGTACCAGCTTCGGTCGAAAATGACCACCTCACCGGCTGCCGGTAAGTGTGGGACATAGCGTTGGGCATAAATCTGGGTTTTTTCCCGCTCCGTTGGTGCGGGGAGCGCCACTACGCGGAATGTACGCGGGCTCACCCGCTCGGTGATCGCCTTGATCGTTCCCCCCTTGCCGGCGCCGTCGCGCCCCTCGAAGACGATGCAGACCTTGAGACCCTTGTACTTGACCCATTCCTGGAGCTTGACCAGCTCGACGTGGAGCTTGGCAAGTTCCTTCTCATACTCCTTGTTCTTCAGTTTTCCGGAAGACTGCTCCTGGACCGCTTTACCGCTTTTCTTTTCCTTATTCTTCTTAGCCATTGGCCGCTCCTTTCCGAAAGCCGAACGGTGAATGCCGACGGGTTTATTGAAGTTTATCTCCCACTGCTTGTCGCTGAAACCACTCAACCGCCTGATCAAGTGTAAAAAACGTCCGTTCACGCCCCAACCGCTCCCAGAGCGGCGAACGCTGGATTACCTCCAGAACCCGGGGATTCATCGCCACCAGTTGGATCATAGTCCCGGCCTCGCGGACCGCCTCTTCCCCTTCGATCAGCATCATGAGCGCGGTGTATTCCATGTCTGGCACAGCGCTCAGGTCCAGGACCAGGACCCGGGGACTGAACTCTGTGATAAGTGCCCGTATCTTCTGACCCAGACGCGGAGCATTGGCAAAGAATATCGCTCCTTCAGGACGAAGCAGCAAAAGGCCGGGAAAGGTTTCGTCCTCCGGGTGCTCGGGAGACAGGGGACGGAACACGCTGGTCCCCGGCTTGCGCCCCAGCACATGGATAGGATGGGTATTGGCGCGGACGATGAGCGACACCATCGACACCAACACTGCCACCAGAAGCCCCTTCAGGGTGCCGAGCACCATCACCCCGAAAGCGGCGATAAGGGCCCAGTGAAACTCCATGGTCCTGATAGTGTGGATGGAGCGAAACTCGGTCGGTCTAATCAGGCCGACACCGGCAATGATGACGACGACCGCCAGGGTGGCATTGGGCATCAGCCCGAAGAGAGGTGCCAGAAAGAGAATCGTGGCCATGACGACAGCGGCGGTCACCAGTCCGGATATCTGGCTGCGCGCGCCCGCCCCATGATTTACCGCGGTCTGCGAGGTCCCCCCTCCGCCGGGCATCGTGTGAAAGAAGCTCCCTGCGAGGTTTGCGAGGCCTGTCGCCACAAGTTCGCGATTTGCCTCGGGGGGGAGATCCCCCTTCCGAATGAAGGCACGCCCCGCGGCCGCCGTTTCGACAAAACTCATCAGGGCGATGCCGAGGGCCGCCGGCCAGAGCCGCTCCATCAGGGAAAGGTCAGGAAGGGCAATGGTCGGCAGTCCGGCCTGGACCGTCCCGACCAGCGAGATGCCCATCCTGTCGAGCCCGGCAAAGCCCGAAAGGGCAATGCCGACCGACACGATTATCAAGGTGGCCGGCAGTCGCGGCGCTAACCGTTTGAGGCCGAACATGAGGGCCAGCATCGAAATGGCGAGCATGAAGGTGGGAAGTGACGCTTCCGGCAGGTGTCTGATTATCGAGAATATCTCCTGGAAAAAGCCGGCTTTGGTGATATGCACGTTGAGGAGCTTGGGGACCTGGTCCAGCACGATGACCAGACCGATTCCCGCCTTGAAGCCGATAAGCACCGGGTTGGAGATCAGGTTGGCCACCACGCCGAGGCGAAGGAGTCCCCCAAGCAACAGGAAAGCCCCCACCAGGAGCGACAGAGTGGCGGACGCCGCCTGCAGCCTCGCGGCGTCGCCTCCGGGGGCAACCACGGCAAGAGCGCTTGACGACAGGATGGCAATGGTGGAACTGGTCGTTACGCTGAGAAGCCGGGAGGTCCCCAGGGCGGCATAAACCGCCAGCATCACAAGCGAGGTATAAAGCCCCACCACCAGCGGCAGGCGTGCGATGGCGGCATAGGCCATCGCCTGTGGGATGATCACCGCCGCCGTCGTGAGACCGGCGACCAGGTCGAAGCGAAGCCATTCCATTCGGTAGGAAGGGAGCCATTCCATCATGGGAATCATCTTGCCGAGCCTGTTCACTGACATTGCATCTCCCCCACGATTTCAGATTCGATCTACGAGGAAACGGTATAAAATCAAGGCGAAAACATATGGATCACCCAAGTATGACATGCGCCAGTGGTGGTCGAGATGGTTAAAACTTACAAATTCATGCCACCACTCCTGTTGCTCGCTCCAGCCAACCAGAAACTCAAACCCTTCGACACCGAGAGCATTCCCGATCGGATGTGGAATAAGTTTGCAAAGGGTGTCGTTAATAACTTCTTTGCTAATAAGCATATATCAATCCTTACAGAATAGTTGATCTCGCTGTTGATTTTTCTTTATTGGCCACTGCGCTCTCCACTTCGCACACCTTCCTGCCTGAAGCGGCCTCTCCAGCTGATATCAGCTGCCAAAGGTTCTCCGCAGCATCACCTTTCTGATCTCCTTCTCGTCAGACCATTCCAGGATGCCGGTCTTCAAGTTTTTCAGACTCATAGTGAACTTGTAGTAGACGTCGGTTGTCCCATCGGCCCTCTGCCTGATCTCCGAGAGGTTGGCTGTTAGCAGGAACTCAGCTCCTATCTGCTTGTCCAACTCCGCAGCCGTGGTCGTGTCCACAAAGCCGCTCTCCCGCTGAGCCCTGATTTCCTCCATCGCCGCACTGTCGGTGGTGCGGTCGATGAAGCGGAATTTCCCTGACTTGATGAGTCTGGCGCGGATCGAATCGGTAATCGACTCGGTGTCGATATGCTGCGTCGTCTTGTTCTTCACCCTGTCCACCACTACTACCGGCCGGCGCTGGGAGACGAGCTCCACAAGCGGCGGGAAGGTCATCAGCGAATCCACCATCGCCTCGGAAACCTGCTGCAGATCCGAGGAGCCGAAATCAGTGGAAAGAGGCTTTGCCGAGCCGGCATCGCCGTACTGTACGGAAGTGGCGCAACCGAAAAGGGAAAGAATTACAGCAAAAAGTGACGCTAGGATAAGGTTCTTTTTCCTCATTTCATCCTCTGTTGGATGTTTTTTGGCTTCTATTCGTGATCGGGCTCCTGCTCTGATCAACTTCTACGGGCGGTGGGGTCGAGGCCGCGCTGCTCTTGTCCCGGCGGAGGGGAATGAACGAGGTATACAGCTCCTGTCCCGCCCTGATCACGTGCAAAATGTTCCTGCTCCCTTCGGCAATCCTCACCACAACCGTGACCGGGACACTTGCACCTTCCGGCAGGATCGTCAGGCGGTGCCTCCCAGCCGGCAGCGCGGCCCGCAGGACCTGGGCGTTGGCCGGCAACGAGTTCCAGCTTCTCAGGTCGGCATTCTCGCCGGCAACATTCCAGAGGCTCACCCACACTACTCCAATGAGGCCGAGCCTCTGCCTGACCATATTGGCGGTAGCCCCTTTCGAGACAAGGCGCACCAATTGACGGGTGGCAATGACCGGCACATCTTCCTTCAGGGCCTTGACCGCAAGGGACCGGAAGTCGCAGATCGGTTCCGTTTTTCCGACGAAGGTGCCGTCCGCCTCTATCGTCAGCGGGCGCGGAGGAGTCCACTCGGTCCGGTACACCGGAAACGCCACGGCGAGAAGTCCCAGGTGAGGGATATTGATGGGGATATTTACCTGTGTCTTACGGGGGATGAATTCGTCTTCGAAAAGGACCAGCAGATCTCCGTCGCTGTTCAGAGGGTTCGGTGCCGCGTGGGAGCCTGGCTTCAGCACATTCGGATTCTCGGTTATCCCCAGCTCTTTTGCCAACCGGAGCACGTCCTTCTGCAGAAACCCGTTCTCCGGATAGATCTCCAGCGCCCTTTTGTAATCGATGTAGGCATCGTTTGGCTCCTGCATCGCCTCGTAGATGAATCCGGAAAGGTAAAAGGTGTAGGCGTTCTGGAAAGAGTTCTTCACCTTCCCCGCCACCTCGTCCATCTCTGCGTATGCGTTGGTAATGGCCGGAGTCCTCATCAAGCGGTGCACCTTCTGTTCTTTTGCCTCCTTCAGTGCCCTCCCGACCTCCTCCTCATGCTGCTTCAGGGCCTCCTCTTGCTCGATGTTGGCAATGCGCACCTCGACTCCCGCCCCCTCCAGGTCGTTCCTTTTGAGGTAGTTAAGGGCCTGATAGTGGTGCAGCATAACCCTTTCGTACCCCGCTCCCTCGTAAGGGACCGCATTGTTGTTCACTTCGACCGCCGCGGTATTGGCGCCGAGGTCGGAGAGACTGACCCTCGCCTTTTCGTCGTTCTGTCCTATCCTCTCCGCTGCCGAGGAGAAATCATGCACGCTTATATCCGCCTTGCCGAGAATCTGCGCCAGCCTCCCCCTTTCCATGTCGTAGAGGAGACCGTCGCTGCTGCGGCGCTCCGACAGGAGGCAGTTGTCGAGGTCGATCGACTGCCCTGACTGAATGGTCGCTATGAGTGGATCGATCTTCGCTGGATGATTTGTGAAGGTGGAGGTGGCGGCACACCCCGACAGCCACCATACCGATATGAAGAGAAAACTGACTATTTTCAGCCGCGAGTTTACAGTGCGCCGGAAGCGCGGAAAGATTTTCACAACGATTCTCTCCCTGATATTGGTCAAATCCAACAATGAGGTGGCAGAGTGTACAGTCATCAGCGGGAAGGAATTAGCAGATTCCCTTTCCCGGCTACGCCGGTACAGAAATTCCTTGTTCGTATCTCCTCATCCTTGGCTGATCAAAAAGTCCCCCGCCCCCGGAGGAAGACGCAAACATGTCGCCAGGGCGGGGGCAATCGACACTGATGGCATCTAATCGGATCATCAGGAGCCGGTCACGACCGGGAAAGGCGAACTTTCAAACGCTGCGGCGGATGGTGTGCAGTGTGACGGCAGCGACGACCTGATTGATTCCACCAGCGCATTAAGATTGACTGGTTTACGGAATATTTTGGTGATGCCTGCGGTTACGGCGGCCTCGCGAGTTTCCAGCAGGAGCGTGGCGGTGGTGACCAGAATGATATGAGTGTTCCGGTGTAAGTCTTTGACGTGCGCCGCAAGCTGAATACCGTTCATCCCCGGCATGTTCAGGTCGGTTATCATCATTCTGAATCTGTTCTGCTTCAGCGTATCCAGCGCTTTCACTCCGTTCGATGCCGCAGTGACGTCGAATCCTTTCGATTCGAGCAATATGCTGAGAAGTTGCAGCTGATGAGCACAGTCATCCACTAAAAGGATATCCCTCGTCCTCATTTCGTATTCCTTTCCCTGGCTTTGCCCCAAATTTCTATTCCTGGCGGTTTCCAATTGCCTGGACCGCCTTGTAGATCCCCTTCGGCAAGGTGTTCATAAAGGTAATTTTGGCCCTTTCGTTGGTCATAAACGACGCAACCGTTTCCCCGGTTTCTGACTCAGTGAATTAGGCGGTCACGCTTGCCGTTTGCGTGCAAAGGCCGTTTTTAGCGGGCCCCTCGGCAAAGCCGGGGGGCTGTTGTACCAAAGTCCTGAAACACCTGACGATGCTGAGTCCCAGTATATAACTGTCAGCCTTACCTGAGGATTTTCAGCTCACGCTCCTGGCTGAAAAGGTAGCGAACCATGTAGTATTCAAACGGATAGTCGCTGTCGTAATAGCGGAAGCTCTCCCTGTAGCGCAGGTCCACCGTTTCCAGAGCGGTAATCCCCGTCTCGATCTCGGTGCGGGCCCCGGTCCCGCCGAACGGATCGATGGCGTTCGCGATCGCCCAGCGCACGCCGGCGTCCACCGCAAATCCGCCTGCGCTCCGGACCGTGTTGGGGCCGAGGATGGGCAGCACCAGGTAAGGCCCGGTGCCAACCCCCCACGTCTCAAGGGTATGGTCGAAATCTTCGTTCTCCCGCCTCATCCCGAAGGCAGTTGCCGGATCGAAGAGACCGCCTATCCCGATGGTCGAGTTGGTCAGAAACCGCCCGAGTGTCACCAGGGACTTCTTTCCCTTTGCCTGCAGGACGCAGTTGTAGAAGGTCCGGATCTCGCGGAGGTTACCGAAAAAGTTACTCACGCCGGTGCGGGCAACGCGGGGGACCGCCGTTTCGTACCCCGTCACGACCGGAAGGAGTACGAAGCGGTCGACCTCGTAGTTGAACTTGTACATGCTTCTGTTGTAGCCTTCCCATGGATCGCGCGTGCACGAAACGTTCTCGTCGTCGCTAAACTCACTCACCGTGTGCATCGGCGGCACCTCGCCGGGAAGGATCGCTTGCCTCGCGGCACAGCCGGAGAGGCCCAGGACCAGCACCGTGATAAAGATTGATTTGATTGCATTGCTGTACATGCCGTACCTCACGTTGCTTACCACGTTGACGAGCGCAGCCGATCGATCAGAAAGGCCATGTTGTCGCGGTAATCGAGATTGCCGAGGTGCCCGCCGCGGGGATAGACCTTGAGACGGGGGCCGAAAACCCGGCGCAGGTAGTCGAGCTCTTCAGGAGCCAGGATGAAGTCATCCTCGTTGGTGATCACCCCTACCTTCGCGGAGGAGACGAGGTAACTTTCGATGCTTCTGAGACTCGACGCTTCGAGGAGTTCCTCCCTGGTGAGGCCGGGGTGCCTGCTTTGGAAATAGGGAACGAAATACTCATTGAAGTAGTCCAGGAATGAGAGATGCAGGGAAGTCCAGAAGTAATCCTCCAAGGAATCGCTGTTTTCCAACTCCCTGTTTTTCGGCACCACGTAGCCGCCATGGGTCATGACGTCGGAAGTGAAAATCATCCCGGCTGAACTGATGCGGAAGGAGACCGCGATCATCCCCCCAGCTTCGTTCCGGTTCAGGATCTGGGCCTGGTACGCCGCGAAGAGGAAATCGTCATCGACGGCAACAAAATCCCCTTTGCGGTAAAAGTCGGTGCTTTTCGCCATGACGCGGTTGTAGAAAGCTCCGATCTTTCTGGGGCCACCGGGGATCCAGTCCAGCAAACCCTCGATCCTCGACACAGAGTTGTAGAGGCTCACCGCAGGGTTGAGCATCAACACCCTGCGGAAGTCGAAGACCTTTCGCTCCTCGTCCAGTTTCGCGACAAAGGCGGCCTCGGTACCACCGAGGCTATATCCGGCGAGGAGGAAATCGGAGACCTCGATACGCCCCTTGGTCCGGCTCCAGATCTGCTCCATGACCCGATAGAGATCAACGGCGTCGTCCGACAGATTCCCCGGGACATGGGTGGTGGAGGCGTTGATGATAAAGTTGGGGAAAGTCGGGGACGGAAGCGCGATTACGTGGAACCCTGCGTGGTACAGGTTCGTCACGAGGGCGGCCATTTTTGCCGATTTGCTGCTGCCGCCGGTCCCCGCGATGAGGAATACCAGAGGGGCCTTCTGGTCCTGGAACGCCACCGTGTAGCGCAGCCCCCGGTCGTAAAAGAAGATCTCCGGCTTCTTCTGGTCCGTTTCCAGGACCATGGTCTTGACAGGAGTCTTCCTGGAGAGTTCGGGCCTCAAGTTCTGTGGAGTACCCAGAATCGTCGCAGCGTAAGAGTCGTCAATGGGATAACTGTACTCGACTCCGCCTGCCCAGGCAAAAGCTGGAATAAGTAGAAGATAACCAATCAGGATGCCTGCAATTTTCATAGTTGATCCTTTTCTCTCAACCCACCGGCTTCTGGGCCCCCGGCAAAGCCCGTGAGAGCGCACGTACAGAGCAAAGCGAAGACATCCGCCATGCTTGGCTAACCTATTCTCCTACTTACCTTTTCTCGTGCCCGACTTGACATCTATTACATCGATAATCTGTAGCCTCTGAAGGAAGCGGGCAAACTCTCGAAGCTTCTGCAAGTCCTTTTCGGGTATTCCGTCCGGGTCAAAATGCATGAGCTCATTTCTGATTCTCCTTACGCTCTCAAACTTCTCTATACATGTCTTACGATCAACGGTAATGTTCAGCTTGTCCCATCGCTCCGGGTTTTCAAGCAACCTTATGTACTCTCCGAAAGTAAAGTCTGCAACGGAGGTGATTACGCGTTCCGAGTCTGTTGGGTCTTTGGCAGACTCAAGTTCTGTTGGGGTAAACCGGTGGCTGATGACTCGTCGCACGTGATTTTCTATTTCTCCAAGTAACAAGAATGGCTCTGCCAGTTGTTGAAACTGTAAACTCAGGTCACTTGCCGTGACGATACATGTAATTTTCTGATTATGTCCACGAACCAGGACATACTGGTGTTCCGCGATTATGCTGATTGCTGAAAAAAGCGACGCATCCGAACGAATTTCATGGTGTTGTTCCATTAGCTCGCGTGCTGCCGAACAATTCTTACCCATAGCCAAGCGACTACCGATAGATGTCCACGTAACAACTCCTTTAACGTCTCTTTCACTCGTCATCACCGGCAACTGAGAAAAGTCATTGGTGAGCATGTGAGTAACAATTTCTTCCAGTTTAGAGCCAGGGGACACTGAAAGAGGTTTACGGGTTGCAGACGCGAGTTTGCCAATGCGATATGTCGGGTCGGCGTACGCTGGTTGTGAGTCCGAAGTTGAGCAATCAGTTAGTTCCTGCTGTGTAATGGTTATGGTTGCTGCGTCTCGCGGTCGTTTGTTTGCAGTCATTCACTCCTCCATTCGGCTGATACGGTGTTATCTCCTGGTCGCCGTGGCGGGCATGGAGTGTCCGTCCCATGCTGGTCAGTCTTCATGCCGACAAAGAACATCCCAGCAGGCTTCGACGGCTCGGGAAATCCGCTCATCGTCAAGATACAGGTGACCTGTCGCATTCGCGCGTACCATCTGGATCAGAGGCCCACATGCAAGAGCGAGAAGCATGGTCGGCGGCAGCTCCTTGAATAGCTGCTTCTCCGTCCCCTCCCGGAAGAACTGCAGAATACCGCACAGTCTCGTGTCCGGCAGGAAGTGCGGAGATACCGATTTCCGGTACGGCGAACTGAGGAACTGATCCGCGAAGAGAAACTCCTCAGGGAAGAGCATGAAGTGACGGATCAGCCGATGTGCCAGGTGGGAAAAGCGCTGCCGGATCGTCCCCTGTGAAGGATAGTCTTTCATTGTCGCCGCGAGGCAGCGGCCTTCCACTTTCCTGTAAGTCTCTTCGATCAAGCGGTCCCTGCTCTCGAAGTAGCAATAAATCGTTCCTGCCGCTATACCCGCATGTGACGCAATTCCAGCCATGGAGGCTCCATGGAACCCATACTCGGCAACCGACCTTACGGTTGAATTAAGGATCGCAGCACGCTTGTCTTTAATTTCCCACTGGACGTCCTTTGTCTTCCGTGTACTCATTGTGAACTCCTGACGGTTTGCCATGTCGAGGTTGTTCTTCTATCTCCAAAAAATCCCCCGCCCCAGGAAGGAGGACTTACAAAACCGGGGCGGGGGCAACCGTATGCTACCTGTTTGCCATGAGTGCTCCACTGATCCGTTCGAGTTCGGCCCTGGCCAGCCGGCATCCCAGCGAAGCCTGCAGTTCCTCCATCTCCGCCTTTCTCAGTGCGGCAACCGTCTCGGCATGCTTTGCCGCAGTTTCGGTACCCGCCTTCAGCCGGTTCTCGCTGAGCCGTGCGTTTTCCCTTTGAAGGGAAAGCGCATCACGGGCGACGTCCACCATCTGTTTCGAGCGTTCCAGCTTCCGGTACACCTTGTCGATCTCTATCCCGATCCGTTTGTCGATCCGTGCCAGGTTCTCTGCCGCTTGCGACTGTTGGGCGACCCGCTGGCCGATTTCTCCCTTCCGCTTCCCCCAGTCGAAGATGTTCCAGGTGAGCTCCGCGCCGAAAATGCCGACGTTTTTCACCAGAAACGGCGCACCGTCCTGGTAGCCGTGCTTGGCATAGAGCGTCACGTCGGGGATGTATTCGTAGCGGGCGGCACGTACTGCGTGGCGCGATTTTTCCAGCGTCTCCCGTGCGGCTATAAGCTCACCGTTTCTGGCACGGGCCTCTTCATACGCCTGGTCCTTCGACGGTTCCGCCATCTCCGGAAGCCCGGCCTCGGTCACTTCCAGGATTGCGTCGCTCGGCAGACCCAGCAGGTCGTTGAGCTCCGAGGTCACGTCCGATATCCGGTTCTCCGCAACGAGAAGTGCCTGCCTGGATTGAAGCAGATTCGCCCTGGCCGAGATGAGTGCGACGTCGAGCACGTTCCCCGCCTTTACCGACTCCTCGGCCTCGTGCAGGTTCTCCTGTGCCGCGGTTAGCGACGCCCGGGCGGTCTCCCTCTCCCTGAATGCAACCAGCAGCGAATAATAGAGCTGGTGTACCGCCAGGACCGTCTCGTTTTCCGACCTGATCAGTTCTGCTTTGGCAATGCCGCGATCCGCCAGGGCCATCTCATTGGCCTCATGGATTTTCAGAAGCTGCGTCGTCGGCTGCGCGAGCATCGTTTCGCTATAGAACATGGTGGACTTGCTCTGATTCAACTTCACATCGTTGTTCGGAAATGGCTCTCCGCCTATGTTGCCGAGGCTGCCGGCCGGAATGGTGACGAGTTGCTTGTCCGACAGCGCCAACAACTTTGTGTTGTTGGAAAGTTGCGGGAAATACTGCGACCGTGCGGAAACGATTTTCTGATCTGTTTCCGTGACTTTTTCACGACCGATCTTGAGAACCGAGTTCTGCTTGAGAGCCTGCTCGACAGCCTGCGACAGGGTAAGAGAATGTTTCTCCTGCTCAGCAGAGGCCTCCCGTCCCCCCGCAACAAGAAGACATGCCACAAGCAAGATGATGGCGGCAACTGCCGGCTTGGAGGGCGACTCCTTCAGAGCGCGCGATTTGACCGCCACGAAGAGGACGGGAATGACCAGAAGCGTAAAGAACATGGAGAAGATGAGACCGAAAGCGATGACGCTGGCCAGCGGGCTCCAGAGGCTCGACCCTGAGAGAATCATCGGCGTCACCCCAACCGCGGCAGCCATGGTGGTGAGGAAGATCGGACGGAGTCGTCGCGCCCCGGCTTCCCGCGCCGCCTGTTCCAAGGTTTCCCCTTCGGCGAGTCTCTCGTTGCAGTAGTCGACCAGGATGATCCCGTTTCTCACCACGATGCCGCATAGGCTGATGAGCCCCATGAAGGCGGTGAAGCCGAAAGGGTTATGGGTGATAATGAGCCCCAAAATTGCCCCGAAGAGAGTGAGCGGAATGGAGGCCATCACCACGAGAGGTTCCGAGATCGTTCTGAACTGTACCAGCAGGACCAGGAAGATCGCGACGAGGCTGATACCGAGGGCGACGAGCATCTGCGGGAAGGTCTCGTCCTGGTTGTCCTTTTCGCCGCCGTAGTAGATCCGGTACCCCATCGGCAGCTCCAGGGCCTTGATCTGAGGCATCGCCTGCTCCAGGATCTTCGATGCGTATAACCCCGGCTTCGGGAAGGCTCGTATCGTCAGGGTGCGTACGCCGTTCCTGCGGACGATCCTGCTGGTCTGCCACTCCGGTGCGAGCTGGGCGACGGCGCGCAGCGGAACCCTGGCGCGGGTCAGCTCCGAGTTGAGATAGGTGTTGCCAATGTCGGAGAAGGTCGAGCGGGAGCCCTGGTCGAGGCGCAGGTTGATCGAGACGGGACGGTCCCCTTCCCAGAAGGTGCTGACCGCGGAGCCGTCGAATGCACCGGCAAGCGTTTGCGACACCGAAGCGTCGGTTATCCCGAGACGGTTTGCTAGTTCGTCGTTCACTTTCACATCCACCATGTACGAGTCGTTGAAATAGTCCCGGAACACATAGTCGGCATGCGTAGCGTTCTCCAGAATCCCCTGGACCTTCTCCCCGACCCGTTTCAACTCATTGATGTCGTCGCCGGATATCCGCACCTCGATCGGCGCCTCCATCTGCGCCCCCTGCTGAAGCTCCTTCACAATGACCATCGCCTCCGGGGCCAATTTGGCCAGCGCCGGGCGAAGGTCCTTCACCAGCCGGGTCGTATCTTTCACTGAGTCGGTATTGACGATGAACTGGCCGTAGGCGCCGTCAGGTTGCTGCGGGTTGACATTGTAGTAGAACCTCGGGGAGCTCTGGCCAACGAAGGTGGCGTAGTGGGCGACACCTTTGCTGGCTCCCAGCGTTTTCTCGATCCGGGTCATGACCGCGTCCGTCGCCTCGATCCGGGTTCCCTGGGGCATCCAGACATCGATGACGAACTGGTTGCGTTCCGCGGACGGGAAAAACTGCTGGGGGACGAGTGAGAACAGCATGACCCCAAAGGCGAACGCGCATCCCCCGAGGGCGAAGGCGAGCCACTTCCTGTTCATGAAGATGCCGATCCAGACCCCGTACTTGTCCTGGAGCCGGTCCAGCAGGCTCCTCTTGCCCTTGCCATTGTGATCCGCGGCGTCGTGGTCGTGCAGCCCCTTCTTGATGAAGGTTCTGCAGAGGAGCGGGGTCAGCATGACCGCAACGATGAAGGAGACTGCAAGTGCGATCGCCACCGTAATCGGCAGAGCCATGATGAACTCGCCGACGGAGCCGGTGATTATCAGCAGCGGCAGGAACGAGGCGATGATTGTTATCGTCGCAGTGAGGACCGGGACGAGGACGTCGCTGGCGCACCGCCAGGCCGCCTCCGCCTTCGGCACCTTGTGGTCGAGGAGCTCGACGTAGTTGTCGGCGATAACGATGGCGTCGTCCACCACAATCCCCAGGACCATGATGAGCCCGGCGATGGAGACCTGGTGCAGGGCTATGCCGAACGAATTCATAACGCCAAGGGTGCCGCTCAGGGTGACAGGGATGGCAAGGGCGGCGATGATCGCGACCCGCAAGGGGAGAAGCACGATGGTGACCAGAACGACCGAAACGATTGCCAGCAGGAATTCGTGGCTGAGTTTCTCGGTCCGTTCCTTTACGACCTCCGGCTGGTTCGCGACAAGGTCCAGCTGGATGTCGGGGGGGAGGAGCACCTTGAGGCGCTGGAAAACCTTGTCCAACTGCTCCCCGAGCTCGACGATATTTTTCCCCTTCTGCATCTCCACGGAGAGCAGGAGACAGGGCTCGCCGTCGTAGCGGACCATGAAGGTCGGATCCTGATACCGCCGCTCGACGTTGGCGAAATCCTTGATGTAGAGCGGGTGCCCATCCCTGGAGACGTCCACGAGCACGTTGCGGATCTCCTCTTCGGTATTGAAGACTCCGGTGGTCCTCATGGGGAGCTTCGACCGCTCGGCTTCGAAATGTCCCCCGCTCTGGATGGCGTTTCGCTGTCTTAAGGCATTAGCTATCTGGCTCGGGTTGGCAAAATACTGCGCGATCCTTTCGAGGCTGCCGGTGATCCGGATTTCTTCGGACTGGTTTCCGTAGGTCACCAGTTTCCCGACTTGGCGGACGGTGCGCATCTCGTCATGAATCTTGTCCGCATAGTCCCTGAGTTCGCGGTAGCCGTAACGTTTCCCGTGGACCGCAACCAGCATCGCCACCGTGTCGCCGAAATCGGAATCCACCACCGGACCGATCACCCCGGCGGGCAGCTCAGAGTTCTTTACCACGTTCAACTCGTGGCGCAGCTTCGCCCAGAACTGGTCTGAGTTTCTGACATTGTCCTCCAGTTCGACGTTGATGATGACCACCCCGGGGCGGCTCGTGGAATAGGTCTTCTCCTTGCGGACCTCGGGGAACTTGAAGATGTGCTTTTCCAGGGTCTTGGTGACCTGCTTTTCCACCTGCTCTGAGGTCGCGCCCGGATACATGGCGGCCACCAGGCCGGTTCTGATGGTAATGGTCGGATCTTCCGTCCGCTGCATTTTCAGGAAGGCGTGAATGCCAACCATTACGACCAGTGCGGTCAATATGAGGGTTACAGTGGGATAACGAAGCGAAAACTTTATCGAAGTCATTCAATGTATCCTCTCGTCTGTAGATGCTCATTTCAATGCCGTCATAACCCCGCCTGTCCTCCCCTTATCGTAAGGGGAGGAACGCTTGGAGGCGGTTCGGTAGTGATCACGGCAGTATTCGCGTTTCACGTTCCCTCTCTTGAGACAAGAGGGGGACAGGGGGAGTAATGACTGCTGATGGTTTTATCCGGGTTCATTTGCCGCCGGTCTTCTCTTCCGTCACCGACACCGTCAGACCATTTCTCAGTTTCGTCTGCCCGGCCAAAACGATCTGCTCACTGCCGGAAAGACCGCTTTTTATCTCCACGTCCTTATTGACTGCCGCTCCAATCTCCACGCGCTTGGCATAGACGCGCTTCTGGTCGGGGTAGTAGACGTATACCTGTGTCGCTCCCTGCGGATCACGCATCACCGCGTTCCCCGGCAGCGTCACCATGGCTACCGTCCGGTCACCCCGGATGGTTGTTTCGGCCACCATACCGACCCGTAACTGGTGCTCGGGATTGGCCACCGAAATCCTGGCCATGTAAGTTCGGGTGTTGGGGTCTGCGGAAACGTTGATGACGCGTACCGTCCCTTCGAATTTTTTCCCCGGCAGGGCGGGAACAGTAACGTCCGCTTTTTGTCCAACCTTCACCAGATGGACATCCGTTTCCGGCACACCCACATTGATCTCCACGGGGTCCATCTGGACGATCTCAAAGACTGGATGCCCCTGAGCGGCGGTATCGCCCGGCTCTATCAATCTTTTTGCGATGAAGCCGCTGGTGGGGGCACACAGGGTCCCATCTGTAAGACGTTTCCGGGTAAGTTTTTCCGAGGCAATGGCCTGCTCGTGCTGCTGGACAGCAGAATTATAGGCGGCCTTGTATTTCTCGAAGTCGTTCGGTGCCAGGCTTTTCGAGTCGTAGAGCATTTTCATTCGCCGGTATTCGTCTTCGGCCCTTTCCAGGCCGACGCGAGCCTGATATGTCTGTGCCTTGGCCGCATCGAGTGACAGTCGGTAATCGGTCGGATCGATGGTGGCGAGAATCTGCCCCTTTTTGACAAACTCTCCCTCCCTCGGGCCCACAGAGAGCACTTTGCCGGAAACGAGGAAGCAGACGTTGGCGGACGAGTTCGGCGTCGAAACTGAACCACTCACCGATACGGTTTCCCGCTCCTGAACGTGTTGAACTCTCCCCACAGTCACGGGAACGGCCTCGCTGTTCGATTCCTTCTTGTGCTGCTCACTTGTGCAGCCCGACAGAGAAGCTTCTATAATGAATACGGAAGCCACCAGAATGGATTTGAATCTGCCTTGCATTGTTGACTCCTTGTTTTGATATTCTCATCTGAATTGTTCGCCGGTCTGCGGCATTCAATGATCCTCTGTTCCCTTCGTTCCGACCGACTTGCTGTCCAATCTTCTATTTCTTCCTGACTCCAATCGCGAGGAGTGCCGCCAGGAGCCAGATTGCGGCAAAGAATGCTACCACGAATGTCATCCCGATCCTCCCTCTCAGAAACGGCGGGCCAGGTCCAAGAGCCTGAACCGGGTAGCTTCATACTCCTCCGCAGGTCCACGTCCCGGGTCGTCACCCTTCAGAAGCACCGTTTCCTGATCTGGCACCCCGAGAAAATTGAGCACCGACGCCAGATACTCAACGCTCAGGTCCTGCTCCTGCCCAAAATTGTAAGGCGGACCCGCATGCAGATGCAGGGATTTCCTCCTCAGACCGGTAAGCATCCCTGCCGCTCCGGCCGGGGTCAACCGGTAGGTGCGGTCTGGAACACAGATGGCATCGATGTAAATCTTGAACTCGGCCGGGAACCAGAGGTTGAGGCTGTGGGTAACGAAAAGATATTTGTCGCAACGTTTGAACTGGTCGGCGAGACGCCAGATCCGGATCATCTTGCGTCGCTCTTCTTCCGAAAGAAGGCCATAATCCTCGCCTTGATCAATCCGACCCAAAGCGTTGAGCACGTCCTGATCCACACGCTGAATGCTGTCCCGGTATAGGTCGAGGGACTGCACTTCATCATGCGGATTCCATCGCAAGTATTCCTCCAGAAATTCATAACCGAACGTAAGGGTACGTGATCTATCCTGCGGTCTTACATTGCAGGTGACATACAGCAGGTTGCCCATGACGATCTCCCTTGGCATTAGTTCTTGTCCTTGTAAAAGCCATAAGCGTGCCAGTTCCTGCTCCGAAACAATTTCAACTGGTTACAAATCCGACATCAGAAAAACCACTAAATGCTGTACTATTGATTGCGGAATATTGTAGAATATGACAAATTTAACAGTATGTTGTAATTACACCGACGAGACGGTTGAAGCAGGTGGAATGAAACAGAAAAAAATGCCATCCTGTAACTGTAAGGATAGAGAGGTGAGGTCATGGACAGTCGCAGTGAATTCAACAGGGAAATAACGCTCAGGATCTGCAGCAGTCTGGACATCAGGGAATCACTGCGAAGTGCCTTTGAATACCTGAAAGGGTTTGTTCCACTCGACGCTCTGACGCTCTTCATCATCGACGAACGACTGGGCGCCATCCGGCGCATCGCGCAAGCTTCTGGGAGCGGCATAGCCCCCCCCGATGAAATCATTCCGCTGCCGGAAGGAATGCCGGAGAAGATCGCTGCACGGAATTTTTCCGCGCCGTTCATCGTGGACGCGGAAGAGGACGAGATTTTCATCATCCTTGGGCCGCTGGTGAACATTGAGGGGAATACAGACCTGATAGTACCGTTGCGTCTGCAGGGTATGCTCCTTGGTGGGCTGACCCTGCGGGCAGGGGGAGAAGGAAGGTATAGCGATGACCAGACAGAACTCCTCGGATGCATTGCAAAGCCGTTCTCTATTGCCCTCGCAAATGCCCTCGCCCATGAAGACGTGCTCCGATATCAGGCCATATTGCTTGACGATAAGCACTTTCTGAACCGCGAGTTGAACCGCGGCATTGCTGACGAGATTATTGGCGCCAACACAGGCTTGCGCACCGTGATGGAGATGGTGCGCCAGGTGGCTCCGCTCAACAACACGGTGCTCATCCTGGGCGAGACCGGGACCGGCAAGGAGATGATCGCCGATGCGATCCACTTCTCCTCGCCGCGCAAGGACGGTCCGCTCATAAAAGTGAACTGCGGCGCCCTGCCGGAGAACCTGATCGACAGCGAGCTGTTCGGTCACGAGAGGGGGGCGTTTACCGGAGCGTTTGCCGAGAGCAGGGGGCGATTCGAGCGGGCTGATGGAGGAACGATTTTTCTCGACGAGATCGGCGAGCTTCCGACGTCGGCGCAGGTACGACTACTGCGGGTATTGCAGAATCACGAGGTGGAGAGAGTTGGCGGAAAACGCCCGATCCCCATCAATATACGTGTGATCGCGGCAACACACCGCAACCTGCAGAGCATGATAACGGAAGGGAGCTTCCGGGAGGATCTCTGGTACAGGCTGAGCGGCTTCCCGATAATTGTCCAGCCGTTACGGCAACGGAAGGAGGACATTCCGGCCCTTGCCCGCCATTTCGTAACGGTCAGGAGCAGGGACGTCGGCATGGGCATGCCGCCGGCAATCGCACCTGGGGCATTAATGCGGCTTATGGAATATGACTGGCCCGGAAACGTACGTGAGCTGGAGAACCTGGTCGAGCGGGAACTGATCCGGCACCGCGGTGGGCCCCTGACCTTTGATGCAATAGCTCCGGTCGAGGAAGTAAAGACGAAGACGGTTGCCACCGGCGATGCCAGTTCTCCCCTTCCGCTGAAGCTGGAAGAAGCCATGGCAGCTCACATCAGTCATGTGCTGAAGCTGGCCGGGGGGAAGATCCACGGTCCCGGCGGGGCCGCGGAACTTTTAGACATGAACCCGAACACCTTACGCTGGCGGCTGGACAAATTGGGGATCGGTTACCGTCGTCGGGATCGGACAATGCGTGTGAGGCCTTAACTGCTACGAAAACGATAACAGAAATTTGCCGTTATGCTGCTGGCAGGCATATCTAGTTGAGTTACGGTTACCTGTCGCCTGTGGCATCTGATTTACAGCACGCGACGCGGCGACATGGTAAAGACACCACGTATGGCCTAATCGTCGGAGCCGATTTGTCACATTTATCCTCGATGCGCCTCGTAATCCGCCTCGCGACAGCAGTAGTAGTCGTGGCTGCACCATACCAACAGTTTATCTCCGGCAACAGGGGGGTCTGTGCCTTCTATCCTAAAGAGATGGTCATCGCACACCACGCTACCGTCCGGTCGCACCTGAACTAGGTACCGACCGTACTCAACATGCGTGTTGACAGGATGGTCAATACTCCCTTCGTCGATAAGATGAAAGATCTGCATACTTCCTCGTGCAGTAAACTCTGAGACTATTTCCAGCCTTGCTACCAGCGATAAGCATGCCAAACATCATTATGCGTGATTTCAAATAATTAGCCGGTTGTTTTGTCAATTCTACGATAATCCGTAATATTAATTGCCGTATATCGTAAAAAAATACAATTCTATGGTATTTTGTGAATTCGTGCCCTCCACGGTAATAACCGACAGTAAGAACAAGAAAGCAGCAGCATCAAGTCAAGTGCACAGACAGATTTCTCAGCTGCCCGATGTGCGCAGAGACGGCCTCGCTATCACTGCGCAAGTCGTACCCGCCACCAGTTGAACATTTCTGGGAACATCATCTATCCTGATCCTTACCGGTACCCTTTGCGCCAGTCTGACCCAGTTGAATATCGGGTTGACGTCGGAGAGGAGTTCCTTGCCCGCAGGGTTGTCGTGGTCGGATATGCCCCTGGCCAGACTCTCGACGTGCCCCTTCATGGGTTGATAGTCGCCGAGCAGCCTGATTTCGACCGGATCGCCCAGGTGGAGCAACCGGAGTTTGTTCTCTTCGAAATAGCCGTAGACCCAGAACGAATTCTTGTCGACTATCGCCAGTTTTGCCGCCCCCGCCGAAGCAAAGTCCCCCTTGTGCACGCTGAGGTAGGTAATGTATCCGTCGACCGGTGCCCGCACTTCCGTACGCCTGAGGTTCAGACTGGCCGTATCGACCGCAACCGCTGCTTCCTGGTACGCCGCTTCGGCTGCCTCGGCCTGGGACTTGGCGTTCTCACGGTTTTCCGCGGAGACGACCGAACCGTCCACCTGCGCACGCCGCTGCGCCTCCTGCTCCTTCATCACCATCTGGGCCTTGCTGGCGGCGAGGCGTGCCTTGGCCTGGGAAAGAGTGAGAGTGTAGCGCTCCCTGTCGACCACGAACAGCAGGTCACCCTTGTGCACCAACTGGTTGTCCTTCACCGAAACCCGCTCGACAATGCCTGATACATCGGCAGCCACGTTGACGACGTCGGCGCGAACCTTGCCGTCGCGGGTCCAAGGGGAGTTCATGTATCGATCCCAGAGTTTCGTGCCGGCGAATATCGCCGCGGCAAAAATGGTTATGGTGAAGACTGAACGGACAATTACCTTGAGTTTCATATGGAGCCTCTCTTTATAGGGGTGTTGATATGGATCGGTCAGCGCAGCACCAGCAGCCCGCTGATGCTGAAGATGCAGACGAAGCAGCTCAGGCGGAAGAGCGGCGGATGCCAGACGTGCCGGTACACGCCGCTCCATGCCATGATTCTGTCCAGTACCAACTGCCCGATGATACTGACCAGAAAAACCGGCAGGAGGCTGGGGACCAATGCGTCGAACAGGGCTAATTCACGTGGCATACGATGTTTCTCCTGCAAAGTTTGGCTGCTGCCGGGTCTTGGCCGCCAGGATGGGTTCCTCATCCAGCAGCGAAGAGCGGATCAGGTGCAGCGAGGTCAGAATCCGGCGCAGGGCCTCCACGGTCTCCTTGGCAACTCCTTTCCGGACTGATTCTGTCATGATTATTTCGATGGTTTCCTCAACGCTTTGAAGGGCGACACTGTGGTTACGGGCATTCGGCCGCCCGAAAAGACGCTCTATCCGTACCAGGATGTTCCCGACGCATGATGATACCTGCAGTGGCAATGGAATGAATTCGGCGTCCTTCCGCAGCTGGATGACGGCTCTTCCTACTTCGAGGACAACGAACAGCCAGTCGAGGATCTCCCTGGTATGTACATCCTGCAGGTTCGGCCGTGCCGCGATCCGCTGCAACAGATCCCTTGTTCCGCTCTCAAAGCGAGAGCTTGCCTGCGAAAGCCTGCAGGAACACGCCACCTCGACCTCTCTCCGCAACATGCGGGCGGTGCGCCGTTTTACCCACCCTCCAGTCACAGGGACAATGGCAGCAAATGTGAGCGCCGCGGCTGCCACGCCGAGTATGAGCGCGCTGCCGAAGTTCACAGTAATCACCGGATCGTATGCCATCCTGTTGTTCGGAGAGACAGTGAAGCAGAACATGGTGCTGTAGCCGAGCCCGATCATCGCAAGTTTCGGGTTCAGGTTCAGGTACGAGCCCACCAGCAGGAAAGGCGTAATCCCTGCGACGAGGAGTCCGAGGCCGTTCAAGGAAGTGAGGACAAAAAACTTGCATGCGAATGCTGCAACGAAACCGATCAGGTTGCCGACAACCGCCATTTTCAAGGCAAGAGCGGGGTCAGGTGTCGGCGCGAACAGCGCGGTACATATGGCTGCCATCATTACCGCACTGGCGCCGTACGGCCATGCCGAGGCGATCCAGAATGCCGCCACCAGGACGATGGCGGCCATGGCCCGTGCCCCGGTCACCAGCGCCACCGCCGAATCGGTTCGGGAGGCAAACCTCACGTCATCGGATGGCTCCGGTTCCGTTTTCTCCATGAGGGAAAAATTCCTCGTGCAGTCGTGCATCTCCCGGACAAAGCGCCGCAAAAGCTCGAAGCCCGTCTCCATTTCCACTCCCGGCTCGCTGCCTGTTTGGTCGCGGTATCGACACCGGATCGTGTTCTCCCGCTCGGGAAGAGTCATACGAAACGCAGCAAGGTGGCGCGCAGTCCGGCAGGCGCTCTCTGCGCCGCCCAGCGCCTCATCCTCCGCTGTGAGGGCCTCGGCAAGGGATTTACTCAACCCTGTCAAGGCCCCGGCAGCGTGAGCATTCTTTTCCCGTAACCGGCTGAGAAGCCGGCACAGCGAGTGGAGCGTGGTGGACATGGCCAGGAAGTCGATGTTCAGCCGCCGCAGAGTTCGGTCGCGCTTCCGCATCTCCGAGGCCTCCATGAAGACGGAGCTGCGCAACGACTCGAAGGTTGCGACGCTGCCGGCTTCTTCCAGGTGCATCCGGTCAATTTCCCCCGGCGTCGTGCCTGCCTGGAGGATTCTCCGGGCGCTCTCCAGAAACTGAACGTAGCGTCCCTCAAGGGTTTTGACGATGCTGTCGCCGAGACTGCGCGAAAATACTACCTCACTGACAACTCCTGCGCAGATGATGCCGACCATCACCTCTGTCACCCGGTTCACCGCATAATCGAAGAAGCCTGTCGGCTGCATGACCAGCGGGAGGCTGATCATGGCGGCGGTGTAACCCGCGAGGGTAAAGGCGTATGACTTGAAGTTGCGGAAAAAAGCCGCTCCGGCGGCGCAGAGGCCGACCCACAGCGCCAGCCCCATCAGAAAAAGGACCCTCTCCTGGGCAAAGAGCCCCAGAAGCACCAGGCTGGCCAAGGCTCCTGCCAGGGTGGCGAAGATGCGGTACAGGCTCTTGGTCAACACCATCCCGGTTTGCGGGTGCATGAGGATGAAGACCGTAACCATGGCCGTCACCGGTTGGCCCAGTTCGAGGCGCATGGAGATTCCCATGGCCAGGAGGGCGGCTACGGTGGTCTTCATCACGAATATCCAGCCCATACCTTCCGTCTTGCCCCAGGCAACGATCTCCTGTCGCAGCCCGTCGAAGAATCTCATTTGGAAGCTCCCGTTTCAGCCGGAGGGGGATTCACGGGGACTCCCCCACCTATCGCCTTCATCAGTGCGGCATAGGCATCGAGAAAGTTCGCCTCGACTTGCGCTTTCCGCTGGGATTCCACGAGGGTCTGGGTCTGGGCATTGAGCACCGTCAGGTAGTCGCTCAGGCCTGCCTTGAAGCCGGACAGGGCGATGTCATAGGCACGAAAGGCCAGGGAATGGGATTGATACGTCTCGTTGCGCTGTATTTCCAGCGAACGCAAGGTGACCACTTCGTTGGCGACCTCTTCAAGGGCATGTATTATGGTGTTGTTGTACGCCTCTACCGCTATGTCGTATTCCGCAGTCGAGATACGCAGTTGCTCTTTCAGTCGTCCCCCTTCGAAAATGGGTAGCGAAACAGCCGGACCGAAGCCTTTAATCAGCGATTCTGAGGAGAGGAACTTGTCGAAGCCGAGGGATTGCCACCCCACAAAGGCGGAGAAGTTTATATTCGGGTAGAATGATGCCTTGGCGACTTCAATCCCCTTGCCGGCCGCTTCGACGCTCCAGCGCTGGGCTACCACGTCGGGCCTCCGCCCGAGGAGATCCGCCTGCATCGTTGACGGCAATCCGATCGACAGCGTTAGAGAAAGAGTCGGCCGGTGAATCTGCTCACCATACCCTGGTCCTTTGCCGGCGACGGCGCTCAATTCATTCTTCAGAATTTCGATGGATTCGGAAATCCTCTCGATTTCGGCCCGTGCAGCGGGCACTGCCGTTTCGGACTGCCGCAGTTCGATTTCCGTCCCCAGCCCGGCTGAATGACGTTTCTTCAGAATGTCCCGAATCTGCTCGCGCTGATGCAAGGTCTCCTTGGCCACGTCCAGCAAGCTGTACTGGAGCGACAATTGAACGTAGAGACGGATGACTGCCGTTTGCAGCGTAAGCCTGACTTCCTGTGCCTCGGCCTCGGTCATCTGCACCTGATCCAGCGCCCCTGCAAGGGCGCTGCGGTTTTTCCCCCACAGGTCGAGATCGTAGAAAAGCCCGGTGGTCCACTCGTTGTACCACGCCCAGTTCCCCGCATAAGGGGGCGGGATGAAGTAATGCTCGGTGAATTGTTCCCGCGTGAACGATGCTTCAGTCTGCACCGTAGGCATCAGGGCCGACCTGGCGAACCCGCTGACCGCCTTGGATATGGCAATGCGGGATTGGGCGATGTGCATGGTCGGGTTGCCTGCGGTAGCGTCGGCAATCAACCGGTCGAGCTGCTGGTCTCCGTACACCTTCCACCACTCCTGCGAAGGCCACAGTACGGGGTGCTTCTTCTCGGCATCGATTGCGCTCCCCGCATCCAACTTGGCGGGTTCGGTCATCTGGGATACGGGCTTGACCCCGATGGGAAGCCGGGCACATCCCCCCAGCACCACGGCTCCGAAGATGGCTAAACAGCCGATTTTTGAGATTCTGGCCATACGATTTGTTTCCATGTAACCGGACTTCCTTTTCACTTTCTGGGATCGGTTGGCGTATTGATAGTCATTATGATTACAAGGCAAATCCATATGAACACCGCTATACATAAGATTATTCTTATGCCAATTATTATCAGGCTCATTTCAATCCCTGTCTTTCGGCTATTTGTAACTCACGAGTCTTGTCAACAGTTGACCGTGATCCGCATATTCATTTCGGGAAATCTTGGTCATCAGCCTGCTGCGAATACGCTCCACTGCGATGAAAAGATGGGTTTTGAGTTCCAAAACGTGGTCCGTCAGGACAACCAGGCAAACGCGCCGGTCTTCGGGAACAAGACATCCTTTTCACTTTTTGGGATAGATCGGCTTCCTGAAAAGACAGACGATTGCGATGCAAAGCCAGATGACCATTGTGGAGAATACAAAGAGTTTCATGACAATATCTCCTTGTCTCAGCTCTTCACTCGCGAAGCCTAGTCAACAGCCGAACGAGTTCCGCATATTCCTCGGGGGAAATCTTGGCCGTAAGCCTGCTGCAAACCCTCTCAGCCGCTATGCGAAGATGGTTTTTGATCTCCAGTCCGTACGCAGTCAGGACATCACGGTGCACGCGCCGGTCTTCGGAAACTTTTGTACGTATAACGAGCCCCTTCCGCTCCAGTCGATCAACTATTCCCACGATGGTGGTTCGATCGATCCCCGTGATTTGAGAAAGGCATCTTTGAGATTCCGACTTGTATCCGTCCAGATGCATCAGGACGATGAACTGAGCGGAGGTGATTCCGTATGGTGCGAACTCTTTGCCGCACACCCAGGTGACGTACCTGTAGGCCCTCCCCAGAAGGAAGCCGATGTTCTCCCGGATATCGAATATGGCGCCATGGTCGGAAGAGTTCGTGCTTCCTCCAATCACGGCGATATCTTGAGGTTCTTCAACCATAAATGTTTCTCGCTCCATCAGCTGTCAGAAGGTGAGAGCGGCTTTGGCAATCTTCCCGATTTGTTTACTGTTCAGCGCCTTGGTCGTCTCCGGAGTTGGATCGGCTCCTTCAATCAAAATGCTGCGGAATTCTTCGATCCCCAAAAATCTCATGATATTCCTGAAATTGGAGACGCAGTGCAGTTCCTGCTCGCCATACAAGAATCCCTCGGGTGCGTGGATCAGGAGGCACTTTCTTCCCTGGCCCTTCAGGAGCCCGCGGGGCCCGCTGGGAGTATTTTGATAGGTCTTGCCGGATACCAGTATCGAGTCGAGATACCACCACAGCTCCGCAGGGAATCCCGGTTTCCACATCGGCGTCACCAGCACATATTTCTCGGCAGCGGCAAACTGTGCCGAGAGTTCCAGGAGGCGACCGATTTTCCGCTGCTCGGTCGTGGTCAGTGTCGCAATATGGTGTCCAAGCGCCGTTTTTTCCAGGGCGCTGAGGAGGTCTGGGTCGGCCGATGGAACCGGGTCCCGGTAGAGGTCGAGCATGTGGATCTCGTCGCGGGGGTTCCGTTTAAGGTATTCGTCAAGAAACGCCAGGCCTGCCCTGAGGCTACTGGAATGCTCATTCAGTCTCAGGTCGCAGGTTATGTAAAGGAGTTTCGCCATGAGCTATTAGCCTCTCTTCTGAAAGTCGGACCGTTTGCGAAACTGATGGCCACACCCTGAAAATTTGCTCTGTAAAAATGCCATCGGAGAAATGAGCTTAGAACCTTGAGCCAGGTGCATGGCCCTGAAGCCGATTCTTGAAATCCTCCTGCATCTGCTCCAGTGTCTCTGAATTGACAGGAGAACTGCTTTTTGCTTCTGCCTTGGCATACGCGGAGCCATGCAACCGGTTCCTTATGTCCGCCTGCTTTTGCTCCAGCGTCTCAATGGATTCCGGCGAAGTGCTTGCAACCATCTTGACTTCATTCTGCGTGTTATCTCCGTGAAGGCAGTTGTCGGCAGTCATCCGACAGACAACCTCCTCCTGGTGCGATTGAGCAAAAGCCGTAATCGATGTAAACATCAGAAGGGCTGACATAACGACCAAAGATTTCGTTTTCATAAGTCACCTCGTCTTGATTATTTTGTTGCCTTTACGGATCATATAGCCATTACTGTGCCATGTGTTTAACTCCATAAATTCAGCATGTTACAAATGGCAGCTTGATATTGTTGCGATATTTTTCAAATTCATTGAAATATATGGTAGATTGTGCTGGAATTACGAAATATTTGAGCCTTCAACTTAGGGGAAAAGAATTCAGGAAGGAGTCTTGGTGGGCCGTTACAAAGTCAAAAAGATTTTACGTTTTCAGCACTGGGACTTACGGGGGAATCATCGTGATTGACAAAAACATATTCTTTAAGGAAGTTACGATCAAAATATGCAGCAGCCTCCACATAGAAGCAGCCCTGCGCAGTGCGTTCAACTATTTGAGAGAGCACATGCCCCTTGACCATCTTGCCTTAACCATTCGTGATACCAATCTTGCCGCCTTGAGGAGAGTCGCCCAGGTAGCGTCCACTCAGGTGGAGCTTGTGGACGAAATTTTTGTTCTTCCCGAAGATATTTGGTCGAAAGTGCAGAGATGGGAAGTTCGAGTTCCAACTATCATGAGTACTACCCAGGATGAGGTAATTCGCGCTATGACACCCTTCATCAAACTCGAAGGACACTCAGCGATACTCATACCTCTCTGGGTAGAAGACGAGTGGCTGGGCGGTCTCATACTCCGAGCCCGCGGGGAGGGGATATATGATTCATCTCACGTCGAACTATTGGCCACTGTGACCGAGCCGTTTTCAATTGCACTGGCCAACGCTTTGGCCCATGAGGAGCTCCTGAAATACCGTGACATGCTCATCGACGACAACCGCTTCCTGAATAGAGAGCTTCTATCCCGGACATCTGACGAGATCATCGGCGGAAACTCCGGACTGCGGCAGGTGATGGAGATGGTGCGGCAGGTGGCGCCGCTCAGTAACTCGGTGCTTCTCCTGGGGGAGACCGGCACCGGGAAGGAAGCCATCGCAAACGAGATCCACGCCGGATCGCCGCGCCGGGACAAGCCGTTCATCAAGGTCAACTGCGGGGCGATCCCCGAAAGCCTCATGGACAGCGAACTGTTCGGACACGAAAAGGGAGCTTTCACCGGGGCTGTGACGGAGAAGCGCGGCCGCTTCGAACGCGCTGACGGAGGAACCATCTTTCTGGATGAGATCGGAGAGCTTCCGCTGCCGGCCCAGGTCCGGCTCCTGCGGGTGCTTCAGGAGCGGGAGATCGAACGGGTCGGCGGGATCAAGCCGATCCCCCTGGATATCCGCGTCATTGCGGCAACCCACCGCAACCTGCAGAGCATGGTCGACGACAGGCTGTTCCGGGAGGACCTCTGGTTCCGGCTGAACGTATTTCCCATCATGATCCCCCCTCTCCGGCAGAGGAGGGAAGACATTCCGGCGCTGACCCGGCACTTCGTTACCCGAAAGAGCCTGAACATGGGGGTTCACGAGCCGCCGGCGATCGCGCCGGGGGCGCTTCAACGCCTGGTGGCCTACGACTGGCCCGGAAATGTGCGCGAGCTGGAAAACCTGGTGGAGAGGGAACTGATACTGCACCGCGGAGGACAACTGCTCTTCAGCTCCATTGCCCCTGCCGAGCGGGATGGTAAGGGACCGGCCGCGCCCACGGGGACGGCCGTTGTTACACCCTTGAGGTTGGACGAGGTGACGGCCCTGCACATCGGCAAGGTACTCGGGATGACCAACGGGAAGATCAATGGGCACGGCGGAGCGGCCGAAATGCTCGGTGTGGAGCCGAACACGTTACGGGCACGGATGGACAAGCTTGGTATCGGCTATCGTCGCCGGGAGCGGGAAAGCAAATGCTGAATTACTTTTCACCTATGATATCCACACTTACGCAACACCAGAACTGTCAAATCATCTGGCAGAGGAGTACCAGGCTGAACCATCGCTGCTATCCGATCCACCATTTCCCTGGCGCTTCCCGCTCCTTCCAGTTGGGCAGCCAGAACGCCATTGCCGATAGCAATCTCCGAACGGGCGTCAATCAGTCCGTCGCTGTACAGAACCAGGGCATCCCCATCTTCAAAGATACATCCCCCCTCCTGGTATTCCTCTTCAAACGAAACCCCCAAAGGAAGGCCTCGCGGAAGAAGATCCTCAACCCTTCCATCACTGCGCCGCAGAAAGACAAAACCGTGGCCACAGTCCACATACGTCATCAGTGATGCGATTCAATCAACCAATCCCAAAAGGCTGAAATGACATGAACGAAAATCGGCTAGACAGCGCCAGTCTCCTTAACCCGAATCAGCGCGGGGGGCTTGCCACGACCCTGATAACACTGGAAGAGATGCTGTGTGAAATGGAACTAACCATCACAGGCGGCTGTTGCAAGGGTATTCTTTAACAATCCCGTTATACAACCATCGAAGGGAAAAAAGACTCTTCGCACTGGCGCTGATACAAATACCAACAAACTGCCACCGGAAGCGAGTCCACCGCAAATGGCTCAAGAGCACTGCCCCCCCTGCTCCGCAAGTCAATCATATAAGTTCAGAATCATCGACTTCAAAAGAATCACCTGTGCCTGCGCCGGTAAAACCAGCACAAAGTGTGTCGTCTACAATCGCCCCAAGTACCTCACTAATAAACCGACCTCTGGTTCGTGCAAATGAGAACGGCTCCGCAGATAAACTCTCAAGTTCTGGACATGAGCACTCTGATACTGGGCATGTTATGGTTTTGGGTGAAGTTGGTTCACCGCACTTCATTCATAGAGAATTACCGAAATACCCGTACATGGCTCGAAAGCTCGGAAAAGAAGGAAAGGTTGTCTTAAGACTGACGCTTGATGCACAAGGACAATTACAGGCAGTTGAAACTGTTGAAGCCTCCGGATTTGGATTTGCAGAAGCGGCAAATACTGCTATCAGAATGTCAACTTATGCGCCAGCCGTAAAAAATGGAAGAGCTATATCATCACAGGTTCTCGTGCCGGTAAAATTTGTCCTTCAATAAATATTATAAAGCATGAAGACTACCCTTAAAACAAACACAAGATGGTTTCTGCCACGTTCTCTTTGTCACTGGTTAACAATAATATCACTATTTCCCTTCTATCCGACCACAACAAATCTCCCGCCTCCAAATGCAACCCCATACAGATTGCTTGCAGTGCCGATGGTTTGATTGGTCCAAGTGATACCATCGGGAGAAGTCAACACAAACCCCGTACTACTTGTAGAGATGGTATTCCCGACAACAACGTATTGACCATTGGCAAAAGTAATGCCGACCAGATTTGCCGTGGGGCCGGATGACTGCCGGGTCCAACTGCTGCCGTCGGCGGAAGTGAGGATTGCTCCCACTCCGACCGCAACAAACTGGTTGTTGCCATATGTAATGCCATACAGGTTGCTCGCTGTTTCCTGACTCGTCCAGGAAAGGCCATCCGCCGAGGTCATTATGATGCCGGTTCCCGCGTTTACCGAGCCTGCAACAACAAATTTGCCATTGCCGTAAGTGACGCTGTAAAAGAATTTTGTCGGACCGTATGTCTGAGTTGTCCAGGTTACGCCATCCGAAGATGTCAGTATCCCGCTCATCCCCACGGCAACAAATTTCCCATTGCCATAGATGATTCCAGTCAACTGTGCCGGTGCGGTAGATGATTGAGGAGTCCAGGTAAGGCCGTCAGCGGAAGTCAGAATTGTCCCGGCATCACCGACTGCGACAAAGAGGCTATTGCCGAATGTGACACCATATAGATTGGCACCGGTTCCGGAAGTTCGGCTTGTCCATGTTCCTCCATCTGGTGAAGTAAGTATCGTGCCGGAATCGCCAACGACAACGAAAAGATTGTTGCCCGATGGCGTTCCGAAGGCCACGCTGTTGAGTTCATTGGTGGTCCCAGGCGACTGTTTCGTCCACGTAACAGCGTCACTGGAGGTAAGAACAGCACCGGAGCTATTGGAAACCAGCCGCGCCGAAGAGCCGCCACCACCACAGCCTGCAAGAATCAGAATACACATAATAGCAAGAATCGTTCGCATAAAGCCCTTTCCCCCTAAAATCTCATTTCCAGTGTCACCCGCGCTTCAATCGGTTCCTGCGGATGAGTGTGGATGTCGTTTACCCCTCCAGGAGGTTCACCCGGAAGCCTGGAGGTATAATAATAGTCAATGTCACTTACCTTGGCATTGAAAATATTGAACACATCTACAAGAAGTCGCCAGTTTTCAAAGGGCTTTTCGTGAAACTTGTAGCCGACCCGAGCATTGACGACCGTGCTGGGCTTGGAGCGTACGCTGTTATCATCAATTAATGGGCGAGGACCAAAATATTGCACCCGCAAGCTTCCCAAAAAGCCCTTTATGTCGTCAATTGACATTCCTGCTGAAAATACCCCTTCGGGAGAACCTGGGATATATGACCCGGCAGGGTCATTCTGGAAACGGGCATACGAATAGGCAAAATCAGCATCCAAGGTGAACCAGGGGACAGGGGTGTAATAATTGGCCCATTCCACTCCGTAGCGACGACTGGGGAAACTTGCTGACGTTGCACCGTGGTCGCCTTCGAAGGTGAGTTCCGAACCGAGGCTCAAATACCAGAAGGTCAGCTCATTTTGCATATGGGGAATAATGGCGGTTCGCATTCCGACTTCGGCTCCCTTGGCACGAACCAGCGGCGTAACCTTGTCGGCATGCTCATTGGTCAGCGGGTCCACTGTTATGGTTGCACCGCGACCGTCATTGCTATGGAAACCGTAACCGCCATTGATGTAAAACTCCGTCTTGGCCCACGGTCCAAAAATCAGGCTCAGCTTAGGGCTGGCAAGGAAGTCACTGGCATTACCTGAATTGAGCGGGTTATCACTGGATACATTCCATACGTAGTAGTCTCCGCGTACTCCGGCCA
>Ga0335085_10001952_pt1 | contig 40461 bp, 34 predicted proteins | sample Lox_Sample_45_FD_206712 | JGI IMG/M metagenome (GOLD analysis project Ga0335085, IMG submission 206712) | Soil microbial communities from Loxahatchee National Wildlife Refuge, Florida, United States - Lox_Sample_4.5 | ecosystem: Environmental > Terrestrial > Soil > Wetlands | place: USA... | reverse complement strand
CCTCCGCCGGGGGAATCTCGCCGGCTGCATCCTCAACAAGGGCTTTTTGGGTTCTGGCGATCAGCTCAAGTCCCACACGGTGGCGGACGACGTGGTGCGCACGACGCCAGGAGCACGCCCATGAGTCTCTTCCGCAGGACCCCGACCGAGCCGACACCTACCGAGGAGCCCGCACTCGAGTCGCCGTCGGCGCCGGAGGCGATCGCCGGTGACCGGGGGATTCCCTCGATCCATCGCGCGTCCTCGATCCAGTCGCGCCTCTCCACCGCGTTTGCGATCGCGCTCATGTCGGCGCTGGGCTTGGGGCTCCTCACCTGGTACTACGCAAGAGCGCTCACCCGCCCGGCGCAGGTGCACCGGGCCGCCGAGGCCTCGGCGAAGAGCCACGCGCAGGGGGAAATGGCGCTCCCGTCCCTGGGTCGCATTGCGTCCCCGGCGCTCGCCCGGGTCGAACCGAGTCCGCCGGTCACACCCACCGACACGCCAGCGATCGAGCGGGTGTTGGGTCCCGCGCCCGGACTGCCCCCGGCGAACGCGGCGGTGATGGGGCTCGGGATGCCTTCGAGCGTGAGTAATGCCCCGCCGGCGAAGTCGCCGGGGGAGGTCGCCTTCGAGCGGCGCCTGGCGGGGCCTGCGTTCGCGCGCGGCTCCGCGGATGCAGGCGCGGGTGGGAGTCCCGGTGCCTCAATCTCCGACCCCCCTCGGGCCCCGGGCGGCTCGGCGACCGCCGCCGGGGAGGGCGCTGATCCCTTGAGCGCGCTGCTCAAGCCCACCGTGACGCCGGCCGTGATGCCCTCGGTCCTCCCGACGCGCCGCTTTCTCCTCGCGAAGGGCACCTTTGTCGACTGCACACTCGAGACCGCGATCGATTCGACGCTGCCCGGCATGACGACCTGCATCACCGCGACCGATACCTTCAGCGCCGACGGGAGCGTGGTGCTGCTCGAGCGCGGCACGAAATTGGTTGGCGAGACCCGCGGGCAGGTGGCCCAGGGGACTTCCCGGATCTTCGTGCTGTGGACCGAGGCCCGCACGTCGACGGGCGTCGTGGTGCCCTTGACCTCGCCGGGCACGGATGAGCTCGGGCGCTCGGGCCTTTCCGGGGAGGTCAATCGTCACTTCTGGGACCGGTTCGGGGCCGCGATCCTTCTCACGGTGATCAACGGCGCCGTGCAGGGGGCGGTCAATTCGCAGAACGCCTCGGGGTCGGTGGTCGTGAGTCCCGCCACCTCCACCGATGTCATGAGCGAGGTGCTCCGGAGCACCGTGGCGATCCCACCGACCGTCACCAAGGCGCAGGGCGATCGCATCCAGGTCTTCGTTGCCCGGGACGTCGATTTCCGCTCGGTCTACGCGCTGCGGGTCGCCAATGCCGAACCGCAGAGGCCCTCGCCGTGATGCACGAGGCTGAGCTTGCGGAGCTTCCTGGCGGCTCGTCGCTCGAGCTCAACCTCCGGGCGCTCCGGCCGATCCTCGCCGACCCGGAGGTGACCGAGCTCTGCATCAACCGCCCCGGTGAAGCCTTCGTCGAGACGCGCCAGGGCTGGGAGCGGCGGGAGCTACCGTTTGCGGACTTCGACTGGTGCCGGCGGCTCGCCAAGTTGATCGCGAACTCAACCCGGCAGCGGATCGATGAGTCGGCGCCGCTCCTCTCGGCGTCCCTTCCGACCGGAGAGCGCGCTCAGATCGTGCTGCCGCCGGCGACGTCCCCGGGGACCGTGGCGATTACGCTCCGGCGGCCTTCGGAGGAGGTCTGGTCGATCGAGGAGCTCGGGAGGCGCGGGATCTTCAAATCCACGCGGCGCTCGACGGACGCCCTCGATGAGACGGAGCAGGAGCTCCTCAAGCTGCTCCGCGAGCGCTCCTACGAGGCGTTCATGCGCCTGGCGGTCACCTCGCGCAAGAACATCCTGGTCTCGGGGCCCACGGGCTCAGGCAAGACGACGTGGACCAAGGCCCTGATCCGGGAGATCCCGCCCGAGGAGCGCCTGGTGACGATCGAGGATGCGCGGGAGCTGGTCCTCGATCGGCACCCCAATCACGTGCGGCTCTTCTACTCCAAGGATGACCAGGGGCTCTCGCGCGTGACGCCGAAGCAGCTCCTCGAGTCCTGTCTTCGCATGAAGCCGGATCGGATCCTCCTGGCCGAGCTTCGGGCGGAGGAAGCCTTCGATTACCTCCGGAACGTCAACTCCGGGCACCCGGGCTCGATCACGAGCATCCACGCCGGGAGCTGCGAGCTCGCCTTCGAGCAGCTCGTGCTCCTCGTGAAACAAAGTGCCGGCGGGCGGGAGCTCGCGCGCGCGGATATCAAGAGCCTCCTCTATCTCCTGGTCGATATCGTCATCCAGTTTGGCGTCGAGCGCCATGAACGCTTCATTCGCGAGATCTGGTACGAGCCCGAGCGTCGCCGCTCGGCATTGGCAGCCAAAGGCTAGAGCCGGCGCGCGGCGGCTCCCGCGGGTCGTGCTGATCGCGGCCGTGGCGCTGCTCGGCTCGCTCTATCTCGCGGGGTGCCTGTTCCTCGCGTCGTTTCATCTTGATCCGCGAGCCGCCACACCGCTGACGGTCGTGCGCTATGGCTACTACTACGGCGACCGGACGGAAGTCCGGCGCCGCGTCATGGTCTCGAGCGCGGCGTCCTTGGCCGTCGTGCTCGTGAGTCTCGGAGCCGCGCTCCTGCCTCGACGCCGCTCGCTCCACGGCGATGCCCGCTTCGCCCGCCGCGCTGAGATCGCCGCGGCCGGACTCTTCGGATCCGAGGGGATCATCTTGGGCAGGCGCGGCCGGCGCCTTCTCATGCTGGCGGGACAACAGGGTGTCGCACTCGCGGCACCGCCGCGCGCCGGCAAGGGCGTGGGGGTCGCCGTGCCGAACGCGCTTCACTGGCCGGGGTCGCTGGTCTGTCTCGACATGAAGCGCGAGAACTGGACGATCACGGCGGGCTTCCGCCAGCGTTGCGGGCAGGCGTGCTATCTCTTCGATCCCTTTGCCGAGGACGGGCGCACCGCACGCTGGAATCCCTTCTCCTACGTCTCGACGGATCCCGTGCGGCGGTTGAACGACCTGCAGCGCATCGCCGGCATGTTCTATCCCGATCCGCCTGGCGTGGATCCCTTCTGGACGGCCTCCGCGCGGTCCTTGTTTCTCGGGATTGCGCTCTATCTCTTCGAGACGCCCTCGCTCCCCGCCACGATCGGAGAGGTGCTCCGCCAGGGCATGGCGAGTGACGCGGAGGGGTTCGGGCAACACTGGACGCGTCTCATCGAGGGCCGGAACAGCGGCCCTCATCCGCTCTCCCCTCAGTGCGTCCGCGCGCTCTATGACGTCATTGACCTGGCTCCAGTGACTGCGAGCTCGATCCGTAAGACCTTCACGAGTCGCCTGGACCTCTGGCTCAACCCCATCCTGGATGAGGCGACCTCGGCGAGCGACTTTGATCTCCGCGACCTTCGCAAGAAACCCATGTCGATCTACGTCGGCGTGAATTTCGATGACCTCGAGCGGCTGCAGCCGGTGCTGAACCTCTTCTTCCAGCAGGCGATCGGGCTTCAGACCCGGGAGCTCCCCGAGCGGAATCCCGCGTTGAAGTACCAGGTCCTGATGCTCCTCGATGAGTTCACGGCCTTGGGTCGGATCCCGATCATCGCCAAGGCCATCAGTTACCTCCCGGGCTATAACGTGCGCGTGGTGCTCGTCATCCAGACCCCGGCGCAGCTGCGCGAGGTGTACGGCATCCATAACGCAGAGACACTTCTGAAGAGCCTCGCGGCCCGCATCATCTTTGCGCCGAAGGACTTCTCCGATGCCCGCGAGATCTCCGACGAGCTCGGCTTTCAGACGGTGCGCGTCAAGAGCGTCTCGAAGCCGGCGGGGGCGTTCTTCGGTGCAGGCGGCGGGCGCTCAAAGAGCGAGAGCGTGAGTGAGCAGCGCCGGGCGCTCCTCCTGCCGCAGGAGGTGAAGGAGCTCGGCACCGAGCAGGCGCTCGTCCTCTACGAGAGCGTCCGTCCCATTCAGTGTCAGAAGGTCAGGTATTTCAAGGACCGGAGGTTTCGGAGGCGCCTGTATCCGGCGCCGGCTCAGGTCGTACCCCGAGGTTCTGTCGCCATGGAACATCCGCAAGTCCCAACTCAAGCGTGTCCGACGCCTGCCGTGGCGGGAGCGGACGCCGGCGGTGCGACGCGAAAGGAAGAAATGAAAATCCGCGAGGCGACGGTGGGCGATATCGGGCGGCTCGAGACACTCGTCGAAGACGATTTTGCAGACCGGATCCCTCAAGTCTCGCCGCCCGACCACGAAGGGCCATACGGTAAGGAGGAGATTCACTTCATCGCGGACAAGTTCGCGGAAGACCTGAAGCGCCAGCGAGGAGTGAGCCATGCCCGATGAGGTGGAGGATCGGGAGGCGCCTTCGGCGACTCGCCGCCGTCGACGCGCCGGCAGCGCGCCTCCCGAGAACGGGATCTCGCCCAGCCGCAGGGCGAGGAAAAAGCAGGGAAGGGCGCAACCGCCGACCGCCACGGAGACCTCTCCCGCGGTGGCGGCGTCCCCTGCGGCTAAGGACTCCGGCAGCAACACCCACCGAGAGGATACCGATCCCTGGACGGTTCCGCAGTCGGTGCGCGACCGATTCGTGCAGGAGGGGAATCGGTTCTACTATCCGGACGGCGCGCCGGCCTTCAGGGACCAGGGGAGACGGCTCACGACCGTGAGTGAGAACACGGAGATCGTGAGGAGCCTCGTGGAGATCGCGCGCTCGCGCGGTTGGACTGAGGTATCGGTATCGGGGACCGAGCGATTCAGGGCCCAGGCCTGGCAGCAGGCACGGCTCGCGGGCCTTTCCGTTCGCGGCTACCGGCCGTCTGAGGAGGAGCGGATTCGGGTCGTTCGCGCAGCTGGGCGCAGCCGCGATGAGGTCGCGGAGTCGACGTCTATCGATGTTCCGCCGCCGGCACCCGCGCATGGAGCGGAAGCAGCCCCCGAGCGGATTCGAGGAAAGCTGCTCGAGCACGGCAAGGACTTCTACCGGCACGATCCAAACGAGCAGCAGTCATATTTCGTGCGGCTGAAGACTGCAACCAGAACCCGGGAGGTCTGGGGGAAGGACATCGAGCGCGCCGTCGCCAAGTCGCTCTCTCAGCCCAAGGTGGGGGACGAGGTGATCCTGCAGCGCACGGGGCGCGAGGTAGTGACCGTCAAGCGTCGGGAGAAGGATGAGCAGGGAGAGCTTCGAGACAGGGAGGTGGGGGCTTTCCGAAACCGCTGGGTCCTCGAGACGCAGGAGTTCTTTGAAAAGCGTGCGCAGACGGCGCGCGTGCTACGCGATACCTCACTCAGCCCGCGTGAGGCGACGCAACGGCACCCGGAGCTGGCCGGCACTTACGTCGGTCTTCGTGCGGCTGAGCTTGCCTCTGCTCGCCTGAAAGATCCCGAGGATCGCCGGCGGTTCGTCGCGCACGTTCGTCGCGCGCTGGCCGAGGACATCGAGCGGGGAGAGCCCTTGCTTGCTATGAGGCTGCGGGAGCGCGCTGCGTCCCGAGCGACCAAGGAGCGCCCGCCGCTCACTCGCGAGTGATCCCGTTGCAGTAGGTTCCTTGGGCTTCCGGTCTGCAGCAATCTGTGAAACCAGGACGGCCGGCAGGAATTTTCGGTAGGCCCTCTGACGGTCGGATCCTCGAGCTTCATCGCGTGCTCGCGCTTCTGGTGCGCCATCGCGCGGCAGGCAGTGCCCCTTGTACAGTACGGCGAGTCCGTTCGGACTGCATGGACGGGCGCACGCCCTCTCGCGATCCTCCGGCCGTGCGCCACGGGCATCACACCAGACGCTCCGCCCCCGATCCACTCGCGCCCATCGACGCCCGACGTGGCTCGTAGTTAGGGACATATGCAGCCAGCTCCTCGATCGCAACGAGCTGCCGCCGCGCGCCGGATCAGCGAGCCGCCTTGGTTGCAGCGCGAGAGGCGCGGATCGCAGACGGCTGGCGGGCTGATGAGATCGGCCCGCGCTGCGCCCATTTCTTCGCCACGCGAGCCGGGAAGCGCGTCATTGTAGGCATCGAGCGCGATCCTATGCGTCCGCTTCGCTGGCCGTGCGATGAGTGCCGTTTCCGATCACAGTGCGCAGCCGCACTCCTTGCGTCCGAAGCGGACTCGATGCAAGGTCTGCCAGCTACTCGAGCAGAAGGCGCTTCCAATCCGGTGCACCGTTGAGCACGATGTGCTTGAGCCCTTTGCGTACTACGGCAGCGCCCCGGCCGAGAACCTCGTGCGCATTCTTTGCGTACTTCTGTTTGATACGGCCCGCGTGGATTGCGCCAGAAGACATATCGTAAAGATCGTTCCCCACTGCGCTGATCTCCTCTCGCTCGGCGTAGGTCTTTCCGAGCAATCGCGCCGCGAGCATCGCCAGTCGGAACTTCAGCTCGCCTTGGTAGCCTCCGTCGTCGCCAAAGAAGAAAGTCATCTCATAGGCAACCCGAAGGTCTATCGCATCCTCCACAGGCTGCATGTGGGACTGCGCAAGCGAGAGCCTATGAACCGCCGGCCAGAGCGGGTCGAGCGCGCTTGGCGGCAGCGCAGCGAGCTTCCCGTGCAATGCCTGTGCCTCCGCGATGTCCTCGTCCGTCAGTTTGTGGAAGCCGGTTCTATCGGGGAGGGGCTGGAAGTAACGCGTGCCCGAAGGAGCACCGAAGACCCAGCGCGGAAAATGATGCCAGGTTATGGGTCCAAACACTGCGTTCGGGCATACAAGCTGTAGGGCCATCACCGGGGCACGAGCATCGGAAGTTTCATCCGGTAGCTTGACCTCCGGAACAGGAACTCCCGCAGCTACGTGGACTGTTGGAATAGTGATACGCGCATCAAGGACTCCGGTCGGACGGGCGAACCCGTAGTTCGCATTCAGCCGATCCGACTCTTGTTTGAGTATCGGGTCCCCATCGTCTTGATACTGACCCCACGGAATGAAGCGCGTGTTTGCGTTGAGGTTGACTGGGGCTCCTGCGACAACGCCCATCATAATGGTTCGGCGTATGCACGGGATCTCAGTGGCCGCCAGGTATCGCTTCAGGTACGTCACGGCGACCGCTGGTGATTCGTTCACGGCTCGCATCAATAGGAAGACGATCAGCCGGTCGGGACTTGCCGTCCCTCCGCTGCCGGCGAGAAAGTACGTCCCACCCCGAAAGAGCGCCAGTTCCGGTGTCGCGTCTATGTAGGCAAACAAAGCCTGGAGCGAAGCGGGTAGTTTGTCGCGTTGTCCCAGCTGTAGTGCGGCGCTGAAGCCGAGGTCATCCAACGACGGACTGTCTGCGACCGCCGCTTCTAGAAGTTGCGACAGTGTTTTCTCGTCAAGCGCCATAGGGTTTCGCTACCGCTCAGTTGACCCGTCTGCCGTTTGTGGCGGCGAGGGCCACGTCTCAATCACTCCGGTCTCGTCCGTGTCATTAAGGTGCCCGTACAGCCGTTGTGGTGAGGCTATGCTAAGTGGGCTGGCGCCGTCGCCCAGCTGTACCACAAAACGTGTCCAGCTCTGTGCGACTTTGGTACTCGGTCAAGGGCGCGGGCCGAGCGGAGGTGATGGGGCCGATGACCGCTGAACGCTGTACTAGATACCAGGGGCGGATCGGTCGCTGCCATCGAGCAACCGAGCAGCAGTGCAAGTGCTGTGAGTCTCGTGTGTTTCATCATTGCCGCTGCTGCCACCGCTTCAAGTGGATCTGCACCGGCTCGCCGCACTCGGGGCACTTCCCCGGCTCGTTGGCTTCCATTGCTTGTGCCTTCTTGAAGGGCATGTCGAACTCGTAGGTCTCATCCTCGACGTGGCCGCACTTGCACTCGACGTGCATCCTGACGACTACGGGGATCTTCGTGTCCATGCGGGCATGGTCTACGGATGAGCCGATTTCTCCGTCTTCATTTAGGCCGCTCAAGGTGTACGCGCAGCCTCGCTTCTATACCGCCGACTGCCGCTGCAATTGCATTTGAAAGCGGATTGTTCTTCTCGTCGGGCGAGGCGTGGGCATTCGCTCGCATTTGACGCCCCCACTCTTTATTGCTTTCAAAGTGCGCCCCGCCTTCGCCTAGATCATCGAGGATCGCATCGACAGAAACGTTAAACGTGGTCACGCACTGCCTCAGCGCCTCGGCGTTCTGCGCGATCTCATGGCCCCACAGTGCTTCCGCCTCGACGGCTTGCACATCGAATTCCTGAAGTGCCTCCCCAACCATGCGCAGGCGCTTTCCATACTCGTGCGCTCTTGCCTCGTTCTCAGTTTGGAAGCTCAGCGTGTCCCCCAACTCGAACGTCAGCCGCATGCCCCGCGACCGCGCGAGCTTCAGAGTCTCGCGCAGCTTGAACGTCGCACGCAACAGGCCGCGCGCCACCTCGAAGTCGGCCTTTCCACGCAGTTCCTCGCGCCACTGTTGCAGCCCACGGTACGCTATGGTCGCGGTAACGACCGCTGCAACCGCGAGGGCCACGTCCTTGGCACCGCCGAGGAAGGAGGGCAGATCAAGGGTCAGATCACACATGGATCATCATGCGTGACTTCATTCCCAGATCTTGCAGGTTCCGTACGAGGTTTGCCCGAGGGCGATGAACCCCGCGAGCGAGTGCCGCGATTCGAGCACGACCAACTCATCGTGGCTGCCTTCCACGTACATCGGGAACACCGTCGTGATGACCTCGTAACCGAGCGGTGTGCTCTCCACCAGCCAAAGGCTCCCGTCCCGGGCTAGCCAAGCCTTCAGATCGCTTGCCCCGACATTGGCGATGATTCGCGCCGTTCCCTTCGCGAGGTTGATGTTGTCGTACGTAGCGACCCCGTTATCCTTATCTTCCTCGACCGTCCGATGCCCGCTCCGGACCCAAGTCCCGACGCTCGATTGATAGGTGCATCGTAGGCTTCGCGCGTGTCGGAGCCGGGCCGCCGGGTCCTCCTCAGCGCCGCTCGCCGCAGCGATGGATGCCGCATACACCGCCGCGCAGAGGACTGCTCGCCATATGATCCTCATCGTAGCTCCCTTCGCCCGCCGCCTCCGCCAATGGTACCGGCCAGGCAGTGCGCTCAACGAAAGCCCGCTGCAGTACACTTTTGGCGCTAGCACGGTTGGCCTGATGACATGGTGATGACATCGGTCTAATTCCATTTAGGAAAGATCCTATAAAACAAACAGATGCGTAAATTATCTGTCTGCCTCGGCAGTCATTCGCGGCGGCCTCCCGCCTGAGTAAGGTGCGGGGGCTGTGGGCGGCGCGGGCAGTCGTCGGGACACCCGGTGAGTCGAACGGTGTGCCCAACTCGGGGACATGATTTTCACATCCTGCCGCGAATCAGACACTTGCACCAACTTGGCGACACTCGCGCGGCCGAGTCTTCCCGATTGCGGCAGCGCTAGATATTCCCGCCGCGATTGTGGTGGGCGAAACGGTGGAACAAATTCGTCGTGGATCGAAGGGTGGACGTTTGGGGATGCCATATGGTCGTGGCTTGCAACCGCCACGACTTCGGCGACCTGCTTGCCGCAGCTCGAGCAGCGCATCCGAGAGAAGATGCGCGCGCTCGCGGCACCGGCGAGGAGGCAAGTGCCGCGACAAGGAAACATAGAGGTCGGGAAAACAGGACACGGCTCTTCACAAAGTCTCCCGGCCGCTTGCGTCGGCGACACCTGTTGGGAATGGCTGCCTTGCCGCGTTGCAGTGCCGAGGTGGACCTCACCTCCTCAGGCGAAGGGCCCCCGTGAAATCCCGCTTGCCGATCTGCACGCCCTTCCAGCGAAGAATGTCGTAGGCCGTGGCGGCGTGAAAGTAGAAATTCGGCTGTGAGAATGACAGGAGGAAATTCTCCGCCGTGAACTCGAGGCGGTGCTCGCCGCGCACAAAGCACATCTCCCGCCCGATGAAGGAATTGATCTCGGTCGGCTCAATCTTTTCGAGCGCGCCCAGCGTCTCTGCGATCCGTGCGTGGAGGGCCGCGAAGGTTTCGGGAGGGGGAGTCCTATCGGGGGAGAAGGTCCCGCGGCGTACGCCCTCGAATCGAAGCTGCAGATCCGGCAACGCCATTGGTCCGTGGTTCTTCCCATGCCACACGAAGCCTAACGACACTCTCTCCTGCAAGTGAATCCAGTGCATGCAATGGCGAACCACTGGATAAGTGCGAGCGCTCAACGCGCAGACTAAGATCCGAGTCCTCCGCAGCGATTGCTTTCGAGGTAATCCCATGGCCTTCTCGCTCTACGCCGCCACGATCCCCTCCTATCAGCAGATCCTCGGATCGGTTTCGGGGCTCCTGGTGAAGGCACAGACCTTCTGCGAGGAGAAAGCGATCAAGCACCAGGACATCCTCCAGGCGCGCCTCGCGCCCGATATGCTGCCCTTTGCCTATCAGGTGAAATCCACCGCGGTGCACTCCCTCGGTGCGATATCGCTGGCACGTTGTATCGGTGAGGCGCAAGACCGGTGCGCTCTACACCACCTCCTTCTACGCCTGCTCAGGCTGCTCGGCGATGTTCCTCAATCCCGAGCAGTTCAACGCTCTCGGACACGCCGCACCGAACATCGAGATGCCGGCGGTGATTTCCCTTCGGCGCGGAAAGGATAAGTCAGAGGTGCGAGCGGCGGGCTTGGTGCCCGTCGGGGCTGCGGCAGCACTACAGCGTCGACGGTGACAGATCGGCCGGAGCTTCGAGGCGCTTTTCTATCCGATAGTTGGTCATCGTCTCGCCCCGTACGGTGGTGGTTTGCGGGACGACGACTCGGAACCCCACCGCTTCGAAGGCGGGTAGTGCGGTAATGCTGGCCTCGGCGTACAAGCGGCGCAGATCCAAGGGCTCGAGTCTATCCTCGACGTGCCGCAGGAGAGCACGGGCCACGCCGCGGCGCTGGAAGTCCGGGTGGACATACAGCATGTCGATATGGCCGTCGGGTTCGAGGTCGGAGAAACCCGCGATGCGGCCTTCGACTTCCGCGACCCACGTCGCCTTGCTCCCGCATCGATGCCCGAACTTCTGCTCGTCGATGAGATCGGGGGCCCACGCTCGTAGCTGCGACGCCGTGTAATCGGGCGCGGCAATGCGCCGAACCGAATCTCGGAAAAGCCTCGTCAGGCTTGCGGCGTCCGTGGGCTGGTACGGTCGGATCGTGATCGGAGCCATGGAGAGGGAGAGGAGGGCGGGCTTGCTGGTGCCTTTTAAGGGTACCACGCCGTTCTCGCCGTCAATGACGCGCTCGAGGACTCGCGCGCCGCGTGGTCGCGGTCTTCGATCATTGACGGCTGCGCTGCGGCGTGGGGTGCGGGCACCGGGCAATCCCGCCCGGCACTTGAGAGGCCCTCCATCATGACCACGCTTTACGTCCGCGATGAGTCCGGCTTTCATGAGGCCCGGCCCGGTGACGTGCTCGAGCGTGCCCAGGCGCTTCTTGCGCAGCGCTACCGCGTCGGGTCGCCCGTTCTCACCTCTCCAGCCCTCACTCGTGAGTTCCTCCGCATGCATCTCGGCGCCTGCGAGCACGAGGTGTTCGGCATGCTGCACCTCGACAGCCGGCATCGACTCATCGCCGTCGAGAATCTTTTCCGGGGCACGATCAACAGTTCCTCGGTCCACCCGCGCGAAGTCGTCAAGTCTGCTCTGGCGCATAACGCGGCGGCGGTCGTGCTCTACCACAATCATCCCTCGGGCCTGACGGAGCCGAGCGCCGCGGATGAGCTCATCACGCGGCGGTTGAGGGAAGCCCTCGCACTCATCGACGTGCGGGTGCTCGATCACCTGATCGTCGCGGAGGCGATCTACTCCTTCGCGGAAGCGGGACTTCTGTAGTCGGAGCACGTTGCGCCCGGTCTCCCGGCCGGGCGCGATTTTTCGGGCAAGACCCAGGGACGCGCTGGGATCAGAGTCCGGAGGTGCGTTGGGAATTGTGGCGAGACGTGCGGGTCGTGTGCGTACGCCAACCGGCGGGGAACCTTTGACTGGCGCCGGGGAAAGCGCATCAGGGAGGAGGGGGAGGCGGGCTTGCCTGGTTCGCGCAGGGTATCACGCCGGTCTCGCCGTCAATGGCGGCGCGCGAAACGCGCTTGCGTCCCTGACGGGCCGGCTTCGCCCATTGACGGCTGCGCTGCGGCGTGAGGCGCCCTGCGCGGGCAATCCCGCCCCGTTCAAACGCTTCTCAGGAGTTCAGCCATGAACACCCTCGCTCTTAATCCTCCGTCGCACAGCTCGGCGTTCCTCGCGTCACTTTCTCTCGAAGCGCTGCGGCAACGCGCACCGGCGGCGTTCGCCGACTGCGCGCACGAGAGTCGGAGTTCCGCCTATACGTTCATCTCGACCGCCCGAGTGGTGGACGCTCTGCAGCTCGCGGGCTTCTACCCGGTGGAGGCCCGGCAGGCGATTCGGGCCCGCAGCGCGCTTCACGCTCGCCATCTGATCCGCTTTCGCCGCCGGTTCGAGACGGTGGCTTTGCGCGATGCGGTGCCGGAGATCCTCTTTCTCAACTCTCACGATGGGACGAGCGCCTACCAGCTCCGGGTCGGTTTATACAGGGCCGTGTGCACCAATGGACTGGTTGTGTCAGAGGGGACTTTCCCCGTCTTCCGTGTCGCCCACCGGGGGGACATCGTCGCCGACGTGGTCCGGGCGGCGCTGCAGGTCAGCGAGCGTTTCGAGGCGCTGGCGGGCTCCGTGGAGCGCATGGAGCGCACCCGGCTGGATCAGATCGAGCGCATCGACTTCGCCGCACAGGCGGCAGCCTTGCGCTTCCACGGGGCTTCCGAGACGGGCCTCGAGCCGAGTCGGCTCCTAGTGCCGCGTCGTGCAGAGGACGCCGGTGATGACCTCTGGCGGACGTTCAACGTCGTCCAGGAAAACGTTCTGCGGGGCGGCATCGTTCGGCGGTCAGCTTCCGGACGCTTGATGCGGACCCGGGCCATTCGGGCCATCCGGGAGGACGTGCGGCTGAACTCGGGTCTCTGGGACCTGGCACGCGCCCGGGCGGCCTGACGGGACTTGAAGAGGGGACGCTGCTGCGGCGGCGCCCCCTCTTTTTTTGGCTCGCCTTGGGCGGCGCGGTGGGAGGGTGCGATGGATCCAAGGAGTTCCGTGCGGACAGCCATCCGGGCTTGCTACACATGGATCGGGGCCAATTCGACGACATGCAGGATAGCCTCGCGGCTGCTCTTGTTTAACACTCCGTGATCATGGCTGCGCCTCCTCTTGTGGCTGCTCGCGTGACACCGGAGATGAAGACGCTCCTGCGGGTGCTTGCCGAGCGAGAGCAAATCACGGAGTCCGCGCTCGTCAGAGAGCTCCTCGAGACGATGCTCCGGACGTCCGCTGCAGAGGGGTCCCCGAAGATCGAGGCTCTGGAGAAGGTGAGTCGGGATGCTCGGCTGAGCGTTCGGCTGGCGCCTGAAGATCGCGTCCTGTTGAGCGGCAGGGCGACTGCTCGCGGTATGCCGTCGGCCACCTACGTCTCGGTTCTCGTCCGCTCGCATCTACGGAACCTTACGCCCCTCCCCAAAGAGGAGCTCTCCGCACTGAAGCGATCGGTGGCGGAGCTCGGAGCCATCGGACGAAACCTGAATCAGATCGCCAGGGTTGCCAATCAGGGCGGAAAGCCAGCCGGGCCTGGACGGGAGGACCTGCGGTCGATGCTCAAGGTAGCCGAGGCGCTTCGCGACCACGTGAAGGCGTTACTCCGGGCAAACGTGAAATCGTGGGAGCAGGGGTATGCCGACACGACTCATTGATCTCGGGGCAAGGCCGCTGTTGGACATTGCGTCCTATGCCCGTCGGGGGCCAGTTCGCCGGGACCACCTGTCGCATGACGAAACAGAGCTCATTGAGCGCACCGTGCGGCGCACGCCGGAAGTCATGGTCAAGGTGCTGAGCCGGGGAGGGCAAGACCTCAAGGCTATCGGGCGTCATCTCGGCTACCTGAATCGAGGAGGTGAAGTGGACATCGAGACCGACGACGGTCAACGCCTCTCAGGTAAAGGAGTCGAGAATGAGCTGCTCGAAGACTGGGATCTGGATCTGGAAGAGCATCGGCGCAAGGTCGACCTTGAATCCTGGTCTACTCGGTCGCCGCCCAAATTGGCCCACAAGCTCATGTTCTCGATGCCAGCCGGGACCCCGCGGGACAAGGTGCTGGCGGCAGTGAAGAATTTTGCGAGGGAGGAATTCGCACTCAAACATCGCTACGCAATGGTGCTGCACACCGATGAGCCGCATCCCCACGTGCACATGATCGTCAAGGCGATGAGCGAACAAGGGGTGCGTCTGAACATCCGCAAGGCAACGTTGCGGGAATGGAGACAGGAGTTCGCTCGCCACCTGCGCGCGCTAGGCGTCGCCGCCAACGCAACAGACCGCGGTGTGAGAGGAGAGAATCGATCGCCGAAGCGCGACGGCATCTATCGAGCGGAACTCCGCGGCGAATCCCGTCACACCCGCACGCGAGCTGAAGCGGTGGCGGCTGAGTTATTGAAGGGGGACCTGCGGATCGAGACGGGCAAGGCAAGACTCCTTGAAACGCGAAGAGCCGTAGAACGGGGCTGGTGGGCAGTCAGCGACATCCTGGTTGCTGACGGTCGACCGGAACTCGCTGCACAAGTGAGAGGATTTTCGGCTCATATGCCACCACCTCGTACGGGCCGAGAATTGATTGCTGAGGCGCTAAGACATACGCGCGAGGTGCGGACTCGTGACGACCCAGCTGTTCGATAAGCGACTGGGGCGAGGCGAGAGAGGGCCCGACGTCTGACAGCGGACCATACGATCTCGTCAGCAACTGAGGTTGGGAAGACTGGCCGGTTCAAATGGGGGCGCGCTTCGACACTTATCCACTCATGCTCCCTCGGCGTGTCCCAAGGTAGCGGGGGCCCGAGTTGGGTTTCGAAACCCGCTGAACCCTGCTGACTTAGAGTTGCCCTGAAGATGGCTCTATTCTGCCCACCGTGTCCTAGAACTCGTTATCTTTACTTACCGTCGCTCGCTTTTCGGTTCGGCGACGGGAGACGGGGAAGGCCTCCGTCTTGAATGCAACGCTGTCCACGTGATGGACAGCCATTGCGCCGGGGTCGAGCCGCAGTGACGGATCTCTCGAGTCATCTTGACCGTCTCGCCTCGTCGACTTGAGGAAGGGCCAGACCGAGAAGCCGCGGTCAGCAGTTTCCTTAGGGGCGGATTTCTGTTCGGGCACTTCCTCATGCACATCATAGTCGGGATATCCGCCGTCCTCGTCGTAACTCTCCAGCGAGGCGGATATCTCGGTACCCGGCGGAATGTCTAGCGGCTGGACGCGCGACGCTTTGTGGAAAAGCACCACGTTCTTATGAGGTCCACCATCCTGCACTGACGGGTAAATAATTCCGTCGAGTGCTGGGTCCCTCTGCGCAGCCAGGTAGTCGGCGATGGCCTGCGTCACCAGGTACTCAAAGGGCTCATCGTCTGGCATGACCGGCTGGGTGATTCGGTGGCTGACCGTCCGCAAGAATTTGGCCTTCTCCAAGCGCCGGGTGTAGTCGCCGTCGAAGATACTTCCGTCTACGTAGACGGAGCGCAGTACCTCGATATCCAACAGCCGCAGTTGCCTGACTATCTCGAACCGGGCAACGGCGACTTTGCTGCCGACCGGGGGCCTGGTTTCGGCGAGCGCAACGTTGGCGTTGGTGGCTCCGTAAAACACCCCGATGCCGCGCGCGTTCATGCGCCCGGCGATTGCTAGCGGCGAAGGCGGTGGCCCTAACTCAATGTCCGGCCGCTTAACAGCAGCTTCCAGTTTTTCGCGCGACTGAAACACCCGTGCGCGATAGAGCCCGCTAATTTCGCGGCCAGGCCCGGCATCGACGAGGGCTGACCTGCCATCGTGCGTGCGCAGCTTCGCGAGATTTTCGAAGATTGAATCGAGCGTACTCTGAGCATCAGAGTTAAAGAATCGGGACTCCGACTTGAGGCTTTCCTGGAAGTTGAGCCAGGCTTCCTGGAGTTCGTAGTCCTCAACGCTTTTCTCCTCGTAGTGCGCTTCCTCGTCAAATGGATTTTCCTCTCCTGCGGCTGCTGCGTCGAAGTCGTAATGGCGTTCTTCGAGCACGCGCCGAACGTGATCTGCGGGCTCGTCGTCGATCTTTACGGCCTCTGCGATGACCGAGGTAATTGGTTCACCGTGCCGGTCCCAGCCACCAACCTCCTTGGCCATCAGATACTCCACTCCTTCTGGCTCCGTCGAGGTCTGGTAGTAGTGATCCTCTAACGCGCTGTCGACGAGGTCCGCCAGATCACCGATGGCGATTGTTTTCGCAGTCTTGCCGCAATAGGAACAGGCCTTCGGATCCCCGGTACGCTCTACTTCGGCCTTCAGGTAATCGTCGCCGATGCATGATGTGCAGATCCGGTTGTCCTCGAGCTCAGTTGGATCGATTTCGTCGTCGTCTGTCACGGGCGCCTCAGTACATCACCCAGTTACCGTCGGCATCGTAGAATCCGCAACGCTCGAGCCCGAAGGCTTGCCAGAGGGTGTCGAGGAGGGGCCTGATGACCGTCGCTTCGGGGCTGTCGATGGCGCCCACTTGGTCTACGAAGACCTCGGGGAGCATCAGATTGGGCCGGTCGGCGCGCCGTCGCACAATGAAGCCACCCGGCGGTAAGTGCGTGAAGCGCCATCCGTCAACGCCCAGGAGTGCGGCGGCAGCAATTGCAGGCCCGCTCACGTTCCACCGAGCGGCCGCCGCGAAGAACTTAAGCAGCGCCTCCCGAATGAAGCCCGAGGCCACGCCGCTTGGGATGGCGGTCTTGTCCTCCTCTTCCACGGCGTACAGCGCGCCGACCCACCGAGCGGCTTCGAGAGCGCCCGCGCGGAACAGCTGTGAGTAGGCGATGTCCGCCGAGTGGCGGCCGGGATAGATCACGAGCCCGTCGAGGTTGAAGTCTCGGGTGGCCCCGCCCCAATCGTCGAACATCAGCTCCTGGTACCCGTTGCGATAGAGCGGGCCAACGTCGACCGTGAGCCTGCCGGCCACTGCGGCAAGGGGGATCAGGTGCACCACGCAGCGCGGTCCCGCGCGTAGGGGGCGACCGGTGGTCCCGGAGACCACGCCCGACAGGCGCTCGTCGCGGAACCTGCGGGTGCGCTCGGCGAGCGTGGCCCCGCGGTCGAAGGCGTCGCGGATCTGCTGATAGGTAAGATCGACAGTGCCGGTATTGACGCGGACAACCCAGCGCGTGTGTCCCCCTGTGCGATATCGATGCGGACGCTGGAACGAAGCCGGCACGCGCACCACCAGGGCGTAATCGCCGCTCGCGAGCGACACCGGGTGCATCACCACTCCCGGGAGCGGCGGCTCAAGGCCAGTCTGGAGTATCTGCGTCAGACGCAGCTTTGTCGCATCGAGTCCGTGCGTTACGACGGGGATGGGGGCCAGGTGGTCGGCGTGGCCGGCAGGCTTTTCGTCCACGCCGTACACCAGATCGCCGCCATCGGCGTTGGCGAAGGCGCACACGTCCTTCAGGAACTCGCTCTTGCTCTTGTCGTCGCTCCCGGGGAGCTCTCGCTTGAAGTCGAGCGTCTGCGACTCGCACCGGTGCTCGGCGCACACCGAACGCAGCAACGCCTCGTCGACCTTCGCCAATTCGCCGAGTAACACGACCTACCGCCGATAGAAGCTCTTGAGCTCACGTACCAGGGCACCGAACGCCGCTCGCACAGCCCCTTTGGGAAACGGGATGTAAACCAGCCCGTGGATGTTGCTCGGGATGTTCGTGCCTTCCTCGTGCAGCAGGCAGACAGCAGAGAGCCCGTACTTCCCCTGGAAGTAGCCGATCTCGTGAAGGACGTTCTCACGGGCCCGCAAACGGCCATCGGCATCGACGTCGTCACCGGTCATGACTATCACGGCGGATGTGCATCTCTCCGATTCCTGCCGGAGTTTCTCGAGCACGGTGCGTCCAAGGTTGGGCTCTTGCTCGAGTTCCAGGGTGCGGATGTCGATGTCCCGCTCTATGAACGCCTGTACTTCTCGCCAATCCGCGGCACTCCCGTGCGAGATGAATACGCGAGGCTGAATGGCTGCCGCCTCCGGGGTCGCAAGCTCACTATGAGAGCGGGTTTCAAATACCTGGTCAATGTTGCGACCGAGGCGCTCCAATTGCGGGCGCCCGAACCGCTTCGGGTTTGGCGCCATCATTTCGACATTGGGCTCGGTCTCAGTTTGCGGAAAGTCGCCGAATAGCTCGGGCAGGCGGGTCCTGAGGACCTCAAGCTGTTTGGCCGTGCCCTCGAAATAGGGTCCCACGTCCTCCTTGAGGAAGTTCTGCACGGGCATCTCTCGCAGCTCACTCCGCCGACCACCACGTGTCTCGGTGAGTGCTGACTCCAACCCGCTACGGATTCCGGCGAGCTTTGCGAATGCTGCGGCCACATCGTTCATGCTTGGAGCCTTCTGCGCCGGGGCGTTTGCGTTTCAAGGATACTCCGGCCATTTGACTCTTACAACTCGAAAGACTAGCATCCGAGACAGGCATCAAACGACGTGGGGATAGCGAATGGCGACTCGATTGCCTTCGGGCAAGGAGCTTCTTGTGTTGCGGCTCTTGCGTGACGGCCCGCGCGAAATGTACGGGTTAGAAATCGTGAATGCGTCGGGCGGTGAGCTCGGCCGCGCAGCAATCTACGTCACGCTTGCGCGGATGGAGGAGAAAGGGTTCATCAAGTCTCGCACTCCGGCCGAGGATAGCCATCCTGGGTTGCCGCGCCCACACTACAAGCTGACCGCACTCGGGGAGCGCGCGCTGCTGGCGATGGAGGCGGCGCAGGAAGCCATGGGCGCGGCCGTGATGAGGGTGCCGGCATGAGCGAATCGAGACCTCCGCCGTTTTACGTGCTGAGGGATCCGCAGCTTTTCGTGCAGAGCGATCCGCAGCTTTTCGTGCAAAGGGATCCGCGGCTTTTCGCGCAGAGGGATCCGCTGCAGCTTTTCGTGCAGTCGATGTCAACGTTTACGCAGGGATGGGGATCTACCTGGGGCCCAAACAGCTCAGCCCAGATGATGGCACCGCACGTTCCCGCCAGTAATCAGGGTGACACGCCCTTGGCACCTCGGGAGGCCGCAGCGCGGTCTGCGGTGGTGAATTCGGTACTGGCCGGATCGACTATGCACTCCATGAGCGTCACGGTGGACACCCCTACATCGCGGACGATAGCCATAACCCTTGACAGCGCCGTTGCCGTGAAGGCGACCGCGACGGCCACGTTGACGACCGCTGAAACCGATGGCCCGACGCCACGCATCGCGCGCGCGCCGGCAGGGCGGCTCACCGCGGTGCTGGGCTTCATATTCACCGGGCCTGCTTACGAGAGAATCATCGCGCCATATATCGCCCAGGAGCAGCACGAGTACTACGATGCACTGCTCCAGCGGAGTTACGGTCGCGCGAAGTACATCGTTTGGCGCATGCGTCTGATGGCGATCCTTCTCAGCATCCGACCGCTGGTGGCGGCGCTCGTTCGGTTGTTCACCGGAGGACGGTAATCCCGCGAGCGAGCCGTCTGAGCTCATCACGCGCTGCCCGCTACTTCTGCTCCTCGGGCGAGGCTGCGACCGGCGACTTCCCCGACTCACTCCAGGCTCGCTCCCAAGGGGCGCATTCGGGCGCGCCGTTCTTGCATGGCGGCATTCGAGCGGGTTCGCGAAACCGAGAGGTTTTGGCTCCAGGCTGAAATAGCGCGAAGCCGTAGACGTGTTTCTTGTCCAAGAAATACTCTGCGTTCCACCTCGTGAACGTCAGAGTCTTTACGCCGCTTAGATCGTCGGCAATATTGGACTTACTTGGTGTGCCGAGGTGAGCAACCACGTCATCTTCTGTTGCGCCGGCCGAAATGCCTAGCAAGGAGGGGCATCGAGCTTCCCCCAGTACGAAGCAATCCACTTCAGCCACCCTCTGGGTATCAAGCGCAAACTCCACTGTGAGTCCGCCGTATGCCCAGAATCGGTAGGTAAAGAAGGACGTTCCATCCTTCAGTTCCGATACTTTGAGCACCTCTCGGCCCCAGTTTTCAGGCTCTTTATCTTCTTGGACCTCGGTCGGTTGACCAAGTGCATAAATGACCTCGCGCTTGGTCGCGCCCAACGTAACACCGCCATATTCAGCGGTAGGCCTAGGTCTTGCTGCAATTCGTTCCTCTGCAAACCAAAGCACACCAGCCAGGAGCGGTAAAGCGGTAATTACGGCGACCCATTTGCCTATGCGCGTCCAACGCCATCGATCCTTGGTCTGTCCATACAACCAGACACCGGCAATGACAGTTAAGCCTAGAAATATTCCTGTTCCGACGGTCATGTCTTGAAGGCCCGCTCGCGAGGACTCGCATACAGTACCAGCGGCGGCAACGGCGCGCTGCTAACCTCAGCGGCTCATTACCCTGCCGCCCATGCGCGCGCGCACGAGGTGCGAATCCTTGTACTGCGACGCGTCCATACGCCCGCGCAACTCGTCGTGGCGGCCTGTGTCCGGCACCTGATCTGCTGACGTTGGAGTCAGGGGCGACATCCGCAGTGGTGGGCACCCCCGAACTGGCCCACTCTCTCTCGCTTCTACTCCACTTGGCCGCTGCCACGAATCGAGTTGTAGATCTCCTTGGCGAGGAGTGGGTAAGCAGATCCCTGGAAGTCCTTGTCCGACATGTAGCGCGTCACGATCTTGTCGTTCTCCGCCATTCGGTCGATCATGATGTCCTCGATGAGCTTCCGAATCCCGAGCTCGAACTTGTCGAGAGAGTTCGCGCGGGCTGTCTTAATGACTTGCTCGTTGCTGCAGGCTCGTTCCTTGATCTGCTGGAAGAACAACCTGTCCTCTTCCTTGAAGTCGGTTCCGAAGCGTTCGTTGAGCGCCTCGACGATCTCCGACAGCGGCGCCTTGTCTTCCTTCGCCCTGCTGGTGCCTACGTCCGTCGGGCTTTTCACCGGTTGAGCTTCTCCCGCCCTAAGGTCAATTGCGCCTGAGTAGATGCGCTGCATGCGGTAGTATTGGAGCTCGACCTCATCATCAACTTGGACGGGCCCTCCTCTCGTTGAGGGCAGGTCGCGAAGCAACAGCCGACCGTAGCTGTAGAGGAGCTCCAGGTCGCGGTCGGCGTACGGCATGATCTGGCTCATGAACGAGTACAGATTGACGAAGGCGCTCAGGCGTTCACGGAACGCAGCACGCTTCTCATCGTCGGCGAGGTGTCGGTAGCGATCAACCGCAGGCTGGAGGTGCCGCCTCATCTCGGCGTGGTCGGACGGCCTCTGCTGCTCTGATGGCCTGTAGAAGACCTGCGCGAACGCCTCCACCTCGCTCCAGTGATACACCTGCTCTTGATCGAGTTCGTGCTTGAGCGCGTTCAGCTTTGATGGATCAGACACCTCCGCGAGTTCAGTACGATCATAGAAGGGTTTGAAAGCCCGGAAGATATCTTCGGTCTTGTTCACGAAGTCCAGTACGAACGGCTCATCCTTGCCGGGGATCATCCGATTCAGCCGCGAGAGTGTCTGCACCGCCTGTACACCATCAAGCCGCTTGTCCACGTACATCGCGTTGAGTAGGGGTTGATCGAAGCCGGTCTGATACTTGTTCGCGACCAGCAGGATCTGGTATTCGGCCGTGTCGAACCTATCCGCCAGCTGACCTTCGCCGATGGGCTTACCGGTGACGACGTCAGTATTCATCCCAGGCTCGGTGTACTCGACGCCTGTGTCCGGGTCCCTCACGGTGCCGCTAAAAGCGACGAGGGGCCGCACGTCCGTGTAGCCCTTCTCGGTTATGTATCGTTGAAAGGCCAGCATGTAACGCACCGCGTGCAGCCGGGACGAGGTGACGACCATGGCCTTTGCCAGGCCGCCGATCCGGTGACGTACGCTCTCGCGGAAGTGCTCAACCATCACCTCCGTCTTCTGTTCGACGTTATGAGGGTGGAGGCTCATGAACTTCGCGAGCGCTCGCACGGCCTTCCGCTTTGAAAGCTGGGGATCCTCCTCAGCGGCCTTGCGCAGTCGATAGTACGTTGCGTACGTGACGTAGTTCGTCAGCACGTCGAGGATGAAGCGCTCCTCAATGGCCTGGCGCATCGAGTAGATATGAAAGGGCTCGGGCAGCCCACTCGTGTTCGGTCGGCCGAAGAGCTCGAGCGTCTTCCCCTTGGGGGTCGCGGTGAACGCGAAGAAACTGAGGTTCGGACGGCGGCCGCGAGACTGCATGATCTGGTTGAGCCGGTCTTCCCAGTCCTGCTCCCCTTCCGCGTCCTCGTCCAATCGGGTGCCTAGTATCTCTTTCAACTCTCGTGCTGACTCACCACTCTGGCTCGAGTGAGCCTCATCCACGATCACGGCGTACCGGCGTGACGCAATCTGGGCCTCCCAACTCTCCGCCTGGCGTTTCTCCTCGTCAGTAGCCTTCTCTTGAGCCTCCGCGCCAGCTGCGTGTAGCAGCCCGCGAAGCACGAAGGGGAACTTCTGCAAGGTGGTGACGACGATCTGGGTACCGTCAATGAGGGCCTCGGCGAGTTGCTTCGAATCCTGATCGATCGCCTTCACGACGCCCTGCGCGTGCTCGATCTGATAGATGGCGTCTTGAAGCTGTCGATCCAGAACGCGCCGGTCCGTGATCACGATGACACAGTCGAAGATCTTTTTGTCAGTATGGCCGTGCAGGCTCGCCAACCGATGTGAGAGCCATGAGATGCTGTTCGTTTTCCCGCTTCCGGCGGAGTGCTCGATCAGATAGTTGTGACCGGTCCCTTCGCTACGCGATGCGGCGACGAGCTTGCGCACGGCGTCGAGTTGGTGATAGCGGGGGAAGACCATAGTCTCCTTGGTGATCACACGCTTCCCACCTTGCCCGTCATCCACCTTCTCCTCGGCCCTCTCGATGAACATGAAGTGGCCGATGATGTCCAGGAAGCTCTCGCGTTGTAGGACGTCTTCCCAAAAGTACCCAGTGCGGTAGCCGGACGGATGCTGCGGATTCCCTGCTCCGCACTGAACTCGCCCGGGGTGGCTGCCTCGATTGAAGGGTAGGAAGTACGTAGACGCACCATTGAGCCGGGTCGCCATGTGGATCTCGTCGGGGTCGGCCGCGAAGTGGACCAGCGCGCGTCGCTTGAACTGGAAGAGGGGCGCGCGAGGATCACGGTCGTTCTGGTACTGAACCACGGCGTTGCGCCAGGTCTGGTTGGTCCACGGGTTCTTGAGCTCGCAGGTTGCGACTGGGAGGCCGTTCAGAGAGAACAGCATGTCCACCGTGTCACGCTTGCCTGGATGGCAGGGCACCTGCCGCGTTAGGGCCAGTAGATTCTTGCCGTACAGCTGCAGCACCTCGTCGTTCAGGCCATGAGCCGGCTTGAAGTACGCGAGTCGGAAGGTCTTGCCGAAGAACTTGAAGCCGTGACGCAAGATGTGAAGCGAACCCTTGGACTCGAGCTCCTTGACGAGCCCGTTGATCAGGAGTGGTTTCAGTCCCTCTCCGTGCAGCTTCATTACTTCTGCCCAGGTGTTCGGTTGACTCCGCTCGAGGAACGAGCAGATGCGGCCCGGAAAGAGGGCACGCTCTTGGTCCCACTCCTCGACCGAGATCTTCTGCCAATTCGCTCGGGTGCTGAGGATCTCCTCCACATAAGACTCAAAGGCCCGCTCGTCTGTTTGACTCACTTGGCGAGACCTCGGACGTCGATCTTGCCCGTTACGGCAGCTGTAGTCAGAGCCGAGCGGTACTCGAGCGCGCGCTCGACGGCCTCTTCTATTGTGGCACTCAGTTCGTCAATCCGCGCGACTTCTCGGCGGAGAAATGCAGTAATTAACCGCTGTTCGCTCGGCGGGGGCACCGGCACCTCGAAACTGTAAAGGTTGCTCACAGTCAACTGGTTGATCGTGGAAGTCAGAAACGCGCCTGATTGGAATTCGAACAGCTGTGAGTTGAACACATAAGAGAGAAACTCGTTGTGCGAACTCCTGAAGACTGTCATGAATGTACCGAATGTGAGTCCGGCTGACCGCTCGTCGATCATGGCATTCTTCCCGATCAACGCCCGACTGCCGCTTCGCGAACAAATAAGTATGTCGCCAGCCCTAGTTATGAGTCGATCAGGGATTGGCCCGCGAACAAATAGGGTGTCTTCAAGCACGATGCGCCCGGCGACAACGTTAGAGGCGCGGAGAACCAACGTGCCACGTCCCTCGTCAACAATATCGCCGGGATCAAAGGTCAAGCCGATAATTGCATCGCCGAGAAAACGGAGGCGTTTGACGACCCAATGCCTCGGCACGTCGCCGAGCCACTCAATGCCGGACGGGTTGAGCTTGGGATACGGATCAAGGCCAGCAGCTCGGGCTGCGTCCGGTGGCAAGCCGCGTGTGACGGTCTGCGAGATCAGCGCCTGCCGCTTCTCCTTCAGGCGCTCGATGAGTTCGCGCTTCTTCGAGACGAGGGTGTCGATCTTGGCGGTCTGGGTATCAAGAAAGCAAGCGATGCGTCGTTGCTCATCTAGGGGCAGAAGTGGCACCGCGAGTGACCCGATGATCTCAAGATTGAGACCATCTCGCTGCTCACCACCAGAGAGATTCCGGACTGTAATGTACTGGGCGGTAAGCCACCAAAACAGGAAACGTGGCGCGAGCTTCTCTCCGGGAACGATCGCCGCCATTGACTGATTGCAGGTTGTATCTATATCAACTTGGGCTACCATGCCCTTGGTCTTACCTTGGCCAGCCAAAGCCATTACTAGTGCGCCTTTCGGCACCCATCTCGCACTGCTGTTGGAGTACCCATCGTGCGTGATGAAGGCGGAAGGCTCCTTGATAAGGATCTGATTCACTGCACCGGAGTTGATCCAGGGAATCGTTCCTTCGTCCCAATAGACGTCCTGTGCGCGGTCGGGAGTCCCTCCCGCATAGAGCTTCGCGTTCCACCGCAGCGAAGCGAGTCTCCAGTGCTCGGGCACACTCCCTACCCAGTCGATGCCGCTCGGCTTTGTCCTTGGGTACTGTTTAAATCGCCCGAGCGACACCGGGAGCGAGGCCGACGAGCGGGAGCTTAGCCTCGCATCGCTCACGCGGTCACTTCCCTGAGTAACGCGACGATTTCAGTCTCTAGTGTCCTCAGATCCGACTCAATGCTGTCAAGCGGTCGCGGTGACTCGTAGCGGTAGAAGTAGCGGTTGAGGGGGATCTCGTAACCAACTCTCGTCTTGCTGTTGTCGATCCAGGCGTCAGGTACGTGCGGAACCACTTCACGTGCGAAGTACTCCTGAATGTCTTCCTTGAGTGGGACGCTTTCCGTATCTCTCAGCTCGGCGTCGGCCTCGGGGTCCCCGGCGCGATTACGACAGATCTCCGCCGCCTGATCCCGTTCTCCTAGTGCGCCCACAATGGCTTTGAGCTCCGCTGCAGATAGGCGCACCCCGGTTCCACGCTCGGCCTCGCGGAGATCCTTCAGGAATCGCTCGCGGTCATTGTATGTGCGGCCCTTAGCGCTTGTGGCAAGGTTCTTCAAAAAAAGCCGGATCGCCGCTTGGCGTTTGTGTCCCTCTTCGATCTCATCGAGCCGCGCTTTCTCGTTCTTCTTGTTGCTCGAAGCGAGGTTCTTGAACGCGGGCTCGTCCTCGATTCGCGTCAGGCGCTCCGCGCTCAGCTCAAAGTTCAGACGGAGCGGTCGCTCCACCGTAATCTTGTTGTAACCGAAGTCCTCACTGTTGAAGACTTTGCTTACGACCAGGGACTTCTGCTGCCCGTCGACGGTCAGCGTTCGGCTCTCCCCGTCTTTGAAGTCTCCGTAGATCCGGGTGACGTCCCCGATCTGGTCTGGTTCACCCTCATCTCGATCTCCCAGCTTGTTCCGCTTGTTACCTAGGCTCTTCCTCATCTTCACGAAGAACTGCCTGGCGTCGATCAGCTGAACTTTGGCCTTGCGGCGACGCTCCTTCCGGTTCGTCAGAATCCAGATGTACGTGGATATGCCGGTGTTGTAGAAGAGTTGATCCGGCAACGCCACGATTGCTTCGAGCCAGTCGTTTTCGATGATCCAACGCCGGATCTCGCTCTCTCCGCTCCCCGCGTCACCGGTGAACAGTGGCGAGCCGTTGAAGACGATCGCGATGCGGCTCCCACCCTTCTCGGGCGTCCTCATCTTCGAGAGCATATGCTGCAAGAAGAGCAGGGAGCCATCGTTGATGCGTGGGAGGCCAGCCCCGAACCGGCCGGCGAAGCCCATCGTCTCATGCTCCCTCTCGATGAACTTCTGTTGTTGCTTCCATTCGACGCCGAAAGGCGGGTTCGCGAGCATGTAGTCGAAGGTGATCTTCGTGCCGTCGGGGTCACGATCGAACGCGTCTTGGCTGAATGAATCACCGAGGCGAATGTTGTCGGCATCTTCGCCCTTGATAAGCATGTCCGACTTACAGACTGCCCAAGCCTCATCGTTCCAGTCCTGGCCAAACACGAGCGGCTTGGCGTCCGAGTTGAGATCGCGGATGTACTTCTCAGCCACCGAGAGCATGCCCCCGGTGCCACACGCGGGATCGAAGATGGTCTTGACCACGTGGCTGCGGCGTAGGTCCTGTTCCGGGGAGAGGAGCAGGTTGACCATTAACTTAATGACCTCGCGCGGCGTGAAGTGCTCGCCAGCCTCCTCATTCGATTGCTCCGCGCCGATGCGGATGAGTTCCTCAAAGACGTATCCCATCTGCACGTTGTCGACTCGCTCGAGGGAGAGATCCAGACCCGAGAAGGCCTTGATCACCTGATACAGGAGGTTCTTCTCGGCCATCCTCGCGATCTGCTGCTCGAAAGCGAAGCGCTCCATCACCTCGCGAACGTTCTTGGAGAAGCGGTTGATGTAGCTGTTGAGGTTCGGCGCAAGCTGGTTAGGGTCGTCAAGTAGCTTGCGCAGGTCTAGACGCGAGAGGTTGTAGAAACGGTACCCGCTCGCCTTCTCCAGCAAGCTCTTCACCACGGTCTCGGGCTTGCTCTTGATGCCGGCATGCTGTTTTAGGACCTTGTCCTTGCTCGGCGCGAGCAGACAGTCGAAGCGCCGCAGTACCGTGAGCGGCAGGATGACCTTGCGGTATTCGTTTCGCTTGTACGGACCCCGGAGCAGGTTGCAGATACTCCAAATGAAGTTCGCGAGCTCGGAGTGGGTCTCTGGCGTCATTGGCTCCCTTCCCCCGCCCACCGGTGGCGCGAGTGAAGCGTAGCAACTAGCCCAAATGACTGCTACGCCGTCCCGTCCAGCAGTTCCGTAGGGAAAAGATGTCTCATGATGCCGGGGTCGAGGGTTCGAGTCCCTCCCTTTCCAGGTTCGTTCCGATCACATAGGTAACGAGCTGTTCCGGTCGGCAGAATCCGTAACCTATGTGCCCGAAAGCGGGTGCGCGGCGAAAGGATAAGAAGTGAGTGCAGTGATCTTTGCGCGGTTCAGCACGGACCGCCAGAACGAGTTCTCCACAACCCCGCAGCTCCAGGAGTGCCGCAAGCGCGCCGCCCGGCTCGGTCTGACGGTCGCAGCGGAATACGTGCCGGGTCGCTTATCGCATTTCTTGTCGGCACCGGCGGCGTGATTTTCTGGCTACTCGTTCTCTGCCGCCGCTGACGTTTCCACCTGTACGGTTGCGGCATTCGATCTCTCATCCGGCGGTTAAGGCGGCAGACTGTCGAGAGGGGTTAAGCTGGTGGCGCGGTGCCCTGGGTCGAACTCATAGACCCCCCAAAATCAGCTGTCCGGCGCATCAAGGAAACGTTCGCTGGCCGGGCCAAATACCTCGTGGACGAAAGCGTCGGGATCGGCATCTATCGGTACATTCAGTCTCTCGGCCACAACGCTCGGTTCGGACCGGATCTCGGGCTGCGCACAGATCAGGAGGTGTTCGCGCGCGGGTGGTACGACCGACGCGTTATCCTGACACACGACCACGACTTCATGAACGACCGGGAGTTTCCGTTCAACCGCAACCCAGGCGTCATCGAGCTGCCTGGCGCAAGTGGCGTCCCGGTAGGACTGCGGGAAGCCGTCCTCACTGTGCTCAATATCTTCGGTCATGTCCGCGGCGTCTTTTCTTACCCTAAAATCGTGATTACAGCAGACAATGTGTGGCATGTGCGCGATTGGAACAAAGACGACGGCGCGATCCGGCAGTTGCAGTACCGCTTTACGGCGACCAAGTCCTATATCTGGGAGCCCGGCTGAGCCGCGCGCATCATCCAGTTCCGTGACCTAGCAACACCAATGGCCCCTCATTCCCCTCCATTGACGCCGAAGCAGCGCAAGCAGTTATCGGAGGTCGAACACATCGCGGAATCATTTGGACTGGACTACGCCAACGCTCGCGACTATGAGTCGAATCAGCGCGGTCCAATGCTTGACGCAATGAAGAACAAGCTCGTGCGCGGCCAGGTGGTCATCTGGTATACCTTGGTGGACGAATACCTGAATGTCGAGATTTGCCACTATTTCTTCGGCAGGAAACGATCGTTTCCGCAACTCTGGAGAAGAAAAAAGTTCAAGGTATTTAATCATTACATCATCGAGGAGCTTTATCTCCTCGCCAAGTTACGGCTGGTCAAGGCAGTTCGAGTCGTACCGAAACCTATTGCACAAACCATCGAAGCACTGAACGCCTTGAGGAACGCGTTGGCTCATGCATTCTTTACAGAGAACCGCAAATCCAAGCCAACTTGGAGAGGCAAGGATATCTTTTCACCCGAAGGGGCGGATGCGTTCATGGCGGATATGGGGCAACTGAGTGATTTTTTTTGGGTTGAACCCCGCCGCACTCCTAAAGCCGTGACCACACCTCGTAGAACCCGAGCAGCGGGCTGACGCAGATCATCGCTTGAGGCGACCTTCGGCTGCTCGCGCTCGCCGTTAATGGGATGGTCCGGTCGATGCGATTTAAGACCTAGGATCCTACCTAGAGAGTCGGCTAACCAACTTGGCGCGGCACGTTTTCTCCGCCGAATAATCGTGGCGATTAGATTTCGGCGTGACGTGCCCGCGGTGGTCGCGAATTCCTTGGCTCAGCGCGCGTATCGTGATCGGCGCACTGCCTTGTGCGTGCCAACATCGGGAAGGAATCAGAGACCCGTCTCTCCAAACCGCCGCCTGAGGTGCGGATTACCTCTGAAAAACACGAAGTGAAGGTAACCGATCTGCCGCAAGAACGAGAGGGCAGGCTATGCCGGGCTAGTGCACCGAATTTGCACTAAATACTCTCTGTCGCAAACGGATAACCAGGCGTATTCTCAGTGCAAATTCGGTGCACTGACTAACTCGCAGCGGCACCAGGGCACACTTCTTGACGCAAAGTCGGTCACGTTGTCAGTTTCTGAAATCAATGAGTTAGTTTGAGGGTCGATGTGTCGCTTGGCGTCCTGAAGAGGAAGAGGGGCGTCTTTTAATCCGCTGGTCGACGGTTCGATTCCGTCACGCCCCATGTCTACCAGCCGCGATCCGAGAATGGTGGGTAGAATTGCGTGCCGCCCGCCATGATTCAACCGCCGACAGCCTTATCCGCGCAGACATCCGCGAGCGAGCGCCGCGGCGCTTACGCGCTCTATGTGCTCGGGTTCCTGACCCTCGTCTATATAACTAACTTCATCGATCGGATCGTACTCGGAATCCTGGCGGGGCCCATCAAGGCGGAGCTCCACCTGAGCGACAGTCAGCTCGGGCTACTCGGAGGCACGGCCTTCGCACTCTTTTATACAGCCCTCGGGATCCCGGTCGGCTGGTGGGCGGACCGTGGCAATCGCGTGCGCATCATGACGATGGCGCTGCTCTGCTGGAGTCTGTTCACGGCGCTCACCGGCTTTGCCCACAGTTTCCTGGTCCTGTTCCTCGCGCGGCTCGGGGTCGGAGTAGGGGAGGCGGGAGGAGTGGCGCCGGCCTATGCGCTCATCGCCGATTACTTTCGCCCCGCCTCCCGGGCGCGCGTGCTCGGGTTCTATTCGCTCGGCATCCCGATCGGGAGCGCCCTCGGGTACTTGCTCGGCGGCTATCTCACGACCGCGTTCACCTGGCGCACGGCCTTCATGCTATTGGGTGGCATCGGGGTACTGCTGGCCCCCGTTTTCCTCCTCACGATCCGCGAGCCCGAACGCGGCGCATACGACGCCGCTCCGGATGCCCGCAGGGCTCCGCCGCTTGCGAGCGTCTGGCGGCTGCTCTCCGCCAAGCCGGCGTTCTGGCTCCTGTCGCTTGGCGCCGGCTGCGGCTCCATCATGGGATACGGGCTGCTCTTCTGGCTTCCGTCGTTCTTCATGCGGAGCGACGGCATGAGTCTGCTGGCCGTGTCGCGGCTCCTGGGCGCGCTGCTCATTTTCGGCGGAATTCCCGGCATCGTTCTCGGGAGTTATATCGCCGATCGCATCGGTGCGCGCGACCGCCGCGCCTACGCCATCGTTCCGGCAGTGGCCTTTCTGTGCGTCCTTCCCTGTTACGTCATCGGCACTGCGCTACCGATGGGACCGGCCGCGGTGGTGTTCTTCCTCATACCCGCCGCGCTGCAGCTGGTCTGGCTCGGGCCCGTCATCACGGCCGTCCAGCACCTCGTGCCGCCCACCATGCGCTCGCTGGCCTCCGCCATCTTCCTCTTCATCAACAATCTGCTGGGCCTCGGGTTGGGCGCACTCCTCATAGGCTTTGCCTCGGATCAGCTGGCTGCGAGGTTCGGCAGCGCATCGCTGCGCTACGCAATTCTCGGCGGCACGATTTTCTATATCCTGGCCGCCGCACTGTTCTTTGCCGCGGCGAGCAGGATCAGGCGCGACTTCGAGCCTTTCTAGTCCCGGTGCGCGGTCGCCACTCTCGATCCGCTGGTCGACCGTTCGATTCCGTCGCGCCTCATACTCTTCAGCAACAGCCCTTGAAGCGCCCCTTCTCGCAGGCATAACGCGCCATCTGCCGCTCGCGGAAGAACTCCGCATAGCTCATGACGGGCTGGTCGGGGTGGTGTGCGCGCCGGTGCGCCACGTAGTTGTCGTAGTCCGGCACCCCGACCATGAGGCGCGCTGTCTGCACGGTCCAGCGCCAGACGATCTTTACCCTACGCACTCGCACCTCCCGCGCCGGCTGTCCCACCGACCTCGATGGCAGTACCGGATGGGTTGCTCAGCGCCTTGCGGATGTCGAACAGGGCGTAGATTACCATCGCCAGCACGATCGCGACCGCCAGGGCCGCGAGCGTCGCATCCAGCCGGTCGTTGAAGACGATGCGGCTCATGTCCGCGAGCGACTTGGCGGGCGCCAGCACCTTCTGCGCCGCTACCGCGTCGGCGAACTTGGCCGCATGGGAGAGGAAGCCCACCTTGGGATCCGGACTGAACACCTTCTCGAGTCCGGCGGTCACCGTGCAGATCACCAGCCACACCGTCGGCACCAGCGTGACCCAGGCGAAATGCTGGCGCTTCATCTTGAAGAGCACTACCGTGCAATAGATGAGAGCGATCGCCGCCAGCATCTGGTTGGTGGAGCCGAACAGCGGCCACATGCTCCAGATCCCGCCGAGCGGATCGACGACGCCGGCGTAAAGCAGGTAACCCCACAGGACGCAGGCCAGCGCCGAGCCGAGCACGTTGTTGGTCCAGGACTTGGTCTCGCGGAAGGCGGGAACGGCGTTGCCGACCAGGTCCTGAATCATGAAGCGGCAAACGCGGGTGCCGGCATCCACGGTCGTCAGGATGAAGAGCGCCTCGAACAGGATCGCGAAGTGATACCAGATGCCCATCAGCGCCCGGCCGCCGAGGAACTGCGACAGGATGGTCGCCATTCCCACCGCCAGGGTCGGCGCGCCGCCGGTGCGCGAGAGAATGCTCACCTCGCCGACATCGTGCGCGATCTGGTTGAGCATGTCGGGCGTGACGGCGAAGCCCCAGGAGCTCACCACCTCCGCCGCGTGGGCGGCGGTCGTGCCGATCAGGCCGGCGGAGCTGTTCATCGCGAAGTACACGCCCGGATGAATCACCGTGGCACCGATCATCGCCATGATGGCGACGAAGGACTCCATCAGCATGCCACCGTAACCGATGAAGGCGATCTGTGACTCGTTCTCGATCATCTTCGGCGTGGTTCCGGAGGCGATCAGCGAGTGCCAGCCCGACACCGCGCCACAGGCGATGGTGATGAACAGGAATGGGAACAGGCTCCCCGCCCAGACCGGGCCGCTGCCGTCCACGAACTTCGTGACCGCCGGCATCTGCAGGTCCGGACGCACGAGAATCACACCGATCGCGAGCAGCAAGACCGCGCCGATCTTGAGGAAGGTCGAGAGATAGTCGCGCGGCGCGAGCAGCAGCCACACCGGCAGCACCGAGGCGACGAAGCCATAGGCGATGATGATCAGCGCGAGCGACGTCCCCGGCAGTGTGAAATAGCCGGCGAGCGCCGGCGTCTCTGCCACCGTGCGCCCGTAGATCAGAGCCGCGAGCAGCAGCACTCCGCCGATGGCCGACATCTCACCGATGCGGCCCGGCCGCACGAAGCGGCCGTACACACCCATGATGAGCGCGATCGGCAGCGTGCAGAAGACGGTGAAGCTCCCCCAGGGGCTGCCCTTGAGGGCGTTCACGACCACCAGCGCCAGCACCGCCAGAATGATGACGCATATCAACAGCACGCCGATGCCGGCGATAGTGCCGGCGACGTGACCCATCTCCGAGCGGATCATGTCCCCGAGCGAGCGCCCGTCGCGACGCGTCGACAGGAACAGGACCGTCATATCCTGCACGGCACCGGCGAACACGACGCCGGCGAGAATCCACAGCGTGCCCGGCAGGTAACCCATCTGCGCCGCCAGCACCGGTCCGACCAACGGGCCGGCGCCCGCGATGGCGGCGAAGTGGTGCCCGAAGAGCACGTAGCGGTTGGTGGGGACGTAGTCCAGCCCGTCGTTGCGCCGAAAAGCCGGCGTCTGCCGCGCAGAGTTCACGCCCAGCACCTTGCTGGCGATGAAGGCGCTGTAGAAGCGGTAAGCGATGAGATAGACGCATACGGCAGCGATAACGAGCCACGCGGCATTGACCGGTTCACCGCGCGATAAGGCGAGCACGCCAAATGAGGCCGCACCCACTAAGGTAACCGCTACCCAGAGCAGCTTGTTGTAGATCGACATGTGATGTCCCTCGGTGCCCCTGGTGGTGCTGGGCTTATGGAATCTTGGCTTGCAACCCCTCGAGCCGATGGTCCATGAAGCCCCTTCATACCGAACCGGGACTATCGGGTCGATAAGGGTTTTCCCCGACCCGCGTCGTATTGGTGCGCATTGTCCGAGTCCGCGGTGCGCGCCCACCATGGGCCACGCTGGAGGAGCCGCTTCGGAGATCGGTCGGATACCGACTCTCCGGAGGATGCGAGCGCGGAGGCCTTGCTGAGCTTCGCACAGGAGGCTACGGCACCCCAGGGGCGTCTCAGAGGGGTCGCCCACGCTGATCCCAGGGGACTGCACGGATCCAGGTCTGCGACACTCAAGGTCAACTGTCACCTCGCCACAGTGCGCTGAGAGGATCAGGCAAGCATGAGCGGGCCAAAGCTGTTCGAGCCCTTCCACGCCGGCCAACTCACGCTGGCGAACCGCATTGTCATCGCGCCGATGTGTCAGTACTCAGCGGTCGATGGCTGCATGACGGACTGGCACGTGATTCACCTGGGCCATCTGGCGCTCTCCGGCGCCGCGCTGCTGACTATCGAGGCGACCGCGGTCGAGCCCGTAGGCCGCATCACCTATGCCGACGTCGGACTTTGGGACGAGGCGACCGAAGCCGCCATGGCGCGTGTCCTCGGGAGCGTGCGCCGGCATTCGCATATGCCGATCGCCATTCAGCTGGCGCACGCAGGGCGCAAGGCCTCGACCGAGGTGCCCTGGAAGGGGGGCGCCCAGATCGCCGCGGCCGCGGCGGGCGGCTGGCAGACGGTGGCGCCTTCACCGCTGCCGTTCGCCGCCGGCCAGAGCGCGCCCCGGGCCCTCGACCGCGAGGGCCTGGCGCGCGTCCGCGCCGCCTTTGCCGCGGCAGCCGTGCGCGCCGCGCGCCTCGGCATCGATGCAATCCAGCTCCATGGCGCACATGGCTACCTGCTGCATCAGTTCCTGTCGCCGCTGTCCAATCGGCGCGACGATGAATACGGCGGCAGCCTCGAGAATCGCATGCGCTTTCCGCTCGAGGTGTTCGACGCGGTCCGCCAGGCCTTCCCGGCGGACAAGCCGGTGGCGATGCGGGTCTCGGGCACCGACTGGGTCGCGGGCGGCTGGGATATCGAGCAGACGATCGCCTTCGCCAGGGCGCTCGAGGCGCATGGCTGCGCCGTCATCCACGTCTCGAGCGGTGGACTCGATCCCCGCCAGGACGTCCCGCTCGGACCGAGCTATCAGGTACCGCTCGCCCGTGCAGTCAAGCATGCGACGAGGATGCCGGTGGTCGCCGTCGGCCTCATCACCGACTATGAGCAGGCCGAGGCGATCATCAGCACCGGGGATGCGGACTTCATCGCGCTCGCGCGCGGCATTCTCTACGACCCCCGTTGGCCCTGGCATGCGGCGGCCCATCTGGGCGGACACGTGCGAGCCCCCGAGCAATACCTGCGGGCCCAGCCGCCCCAGTACCGCGCGCTGTTCGAGCTCGACGGCAGCGCCGAGAGCTGACTCCCGCCCGAGGGCGCGCAGCTCGCTCGATCAGCGACCCATGCGCCTGTTATAAGCGCGCGTCAGCCGATCCTGCAGGCCAGTGTTCTCGGAGGGCGGCCCGGCCACCGAGAACTCCACCCGCACGGTTCCGTTCGCCTGCTGAGCCACGGTGATCAATACGCGGTCCTGTCCCTTCTCACCGCGCAGGGTTCCGGTGGAGCGATCCTCCGAGGTGACGCGCACCCCCTCGTCATAGGCCGCGCCGCGAGCGGCCTGCCAGGAGGCATCGAAACTCGCCGGAACGGTGGTCGTGACCACGGGCGTGTATGAATACGGATAAGGGTAGTAGCAGCCGCTCGACACGAGCACAGCAGCAGCGATGATACCGGCCGGCAGATAGCTGAAACGCATCGTGGGCTCCCCTGGGCTGTCGGCACGAGTCTAGCACCCGCCGCGGGCCGTGCGTGCGCATGGCAGACCGAGTCAACTGCGCGCGCGACCGCGGACGCCTCACTTCGGCATAATGCCTGCGCCATCCGCATCCGTGTGCGCAGGAGCACCTTGTCTGCTGAAGTCTCAACCGGCGCAGTGAGCTCACCCGAGATCTGGATCGGGCTCGACACCGGCGGCACCTACACCGACGCCGTCGCGCTGGATGAGGGGCGGCGGGTCATCGCCAGCGCCAAGGCGCTCACGACGCACTGGGACCTCTCGCTCGGTCTGTCCGAGGCGCTGCGCGCGGTGCTCGACCGGCTGGGGGCCGGCACGCGGCGCGAGCAGATCTCACTGGTCTCGGTCTCGACGACGCTGGCTACCAACGCCGTAGTCGAGGGCCGTTTCAGTCCGATCTGCACGCTGCTCGTCGGCTTCAGCGAGCAGATGGTGGAGCGATCGGGGCTGAAGCGCGCGGGCGACGGCGTCACCGTGCGGGTGCGCGGCGGCCATGAGGCGACCGGTGAGGAGACCGAGCCGCTCGATGAGGCGGCCATCGACGCCGCGGTACGCCAGTTCGGCTCGCAGGTGCAGGCCTTCGCGGTGGCCGCGATGTTCTCGGTACGCAATCCGGCGCACGAGCAGCGTGCGCGGCAGCGCATACGGGCGCAGTGCGACAAGCCCGTGACCTGCAGCTACGAGCTGAGCTCGCAACTCGACGCGCCGAAGCGCGCACTGACCGCGGCACTGAACGCGCGGCTCACGCCGCAGATCCGCCAGTTGCTGGACGCCCTCGCGAGCGTGCTCGAGCGCGAGCGCATCGAGGCGCCGGTGATGGTCGTCAGGGGAGACGGCACCCTCATCAGGGCCGAGGTGGCGCTCGAATATCCGGTCGAGACGGTGCTGTCGGGGCCGGCTGCAAGCGTCGTCGGCGCGGGATTCCTCAGCGGGCTCGCCGATTTCGCCGTGGCCGACATGGGCGGCACGACCACCGACGTGGCGATCGTCGCCGGGGGCCGCCCGGTGGTGCGGGCCGAGGGTGCCGAGATCGGCGGGTGGCGCACCATGGTCGAGGCGATCGACGTGCACACCTGCGGCCTCGGCGGCGACAGCGAGGTGTACCTCGACCGGGAAGGACGCCTGCGGGTCGGACCGCGCAAGGCGATGCCACTCAGTCTCCTGGCGCAGCGTTTCCCCGCGGTGCTCGCCGACCTGCGCAAGCTCGCGGGCAGCGAGCGGCTGCCGGCTTTTGCGGGCCGTTACGCGCTCCGTAACCCGGGGCGCGATCCGGGGTCGCAGCTCGACCGGCTCGAGCAGCGGGTGTGGGCTGCGCTCGCGGAGGCCCCGCAGGGACTCGGTGCGGTGGCCCGGACCAGTCAGGGAGTCGAGGCCGTCCGCCGGCTGGTCGACCGGGGACTGGTGACGGTCGCCGGGTTTACCCCGAGCGATGCCATGCACGTCCTCGGCCGGCAAGCGGACTGGAATGTCGAGGCGGCACGGCTCGGCGCCGCCGTGCTCGCGATCGAGGAGCGCAACGCACGCGCGCGGGCGGCCGCAGAGACACCCGAGGCGCTGTGTGAGCGCACCTACGAGCACGTGGTCCGCGAGGCGGTGCGCCTCGTGCTCGAGTGCGCCCTGGCACAGGACCCCGGGGTCGCGGCGAGTCACGGGCGCTGGGGGCCGCTCGGGCGACTGCTCGAGGATGTGACCGCGGACCGGCCGTTCTCGCATCTCATCGAGGCTACGCTGCGTCTGGCGGTGCCATTGATCGGCGTCGGCGCGCCGGCGCGCAGCTACTATCCCGAGGTGGCGCGCCGACTGCGCGCCGAGCTCACCGTGCCGGAGCACGCCGCCGCCTGCAACGCCGTCGGCGCAGTCGCTGGAGTGGTCTCCGAGACCTGCGATCTGCTCGTGAACCAGCCGGCGCTCGATGTGTTCCGGGTCCACGATCCCGCTGGCCAGCGCGATTTCGGCGACCCGCAGGCGGCCATCGAATACGCGCGCGGCGTCTCGCGCGAGCTCGCCCTCGCGGCGGCGCGGCGCGCCGGGGCGCGCGACCCGCACGTCGAGACGTCGGTGACGGAGCGCCGTGCACACGCCGGACCTGCCACCAACGCCGACTATCTCGCCGAAGCGACCGTGCGCTCGCGCGCCACCGGCCGGCCGATCAGTCACCGGGCCCGCGGTCGCGGCCGCTTGCCCTAGAATGCGCCTCATGCGCAGGGAGATTTCGTCGATCAGACCGCGCGAGGGCAGGGGCGCGCTGCCGGTGCGGCTGGCGCTCGCGGCACTGGTGGCGGCCGTTCCCGGCGGCCTCGCGCTGCCGGCGGCCGCGGAGCCGCCGGCGGTGGTGCACTATCGGGCGAGCATCGACACCGTCAGGTACCTGTTTGGTCCGGCCTCTCCGGTGGCGCGCCTGCAGCCCGGCGACATCCTCGAGACCAACACCCTCGATTGCTTCGGCAACGCAATCCAGAAGCCGACCGACACGCTCAGCATGGTGCACGGCGACAACCCGCTCACCGGGCCCTTCTACATCGAAGGGGCAGAGCCGGGCGATACGCTCGCCGTCAAGATCCTCGATCTTCAGGTGGACGGCAACCAGGGCGTAGGCGCGATGGTCGGAGGCTTCGGCGGCATCAGCTCGAGCAAGTACACGCCGATGCTGAATGGCGACGTGCCGGAGCGCATCTGGCTGTACGACATCGATCACGCCTCGAATACCGCGACCTTCCACGCGCACGACTCGCCCTTCAAGACGCGGATACCGCTGCACCCCTTCTTCGGCTGCATCGGCGTGGCGCCGGCGGATGGGGAGTCCCGCTCCTCGGTCGTTCCGGCCGAGTTCGGCGGCAACCTGGATTCCCCGCAGGCCTCCGTCGGCAATACCGTGTACTTCCCGGTGAACGCCCCCGGGGCTCTCCTTTATATGGGGGACGGGCACGCCGCCATGGGCGATGCGGAGATCGCCGGCACGGCGATCGAGGTGCCGCTGCGCGCCCGGGTGCAGGTGAGCGTGATCAAGCACCAGAAGATCGCATGGCCGCGCTTCGAGAGCCCCGAGGCGATCATGACCGTAGGCGCATACCGACCGCTCGATGACGCGACCCGCATCGCCTTCACCGAGCTGGTGAAATGGATCCACCAGGACTACGGGCTCTCCGAGCTCGATGCCTACGAGCTGCTCTCGCAGGTCGCGACCGTCCACCTCAACGAAATGGTCGACCCCAACTTCGTGGTCGTGGCCTCGATCGACAAGAAGTACCTGCCCGCGCGCCGGCCGCCGGCCCGGTAACGGGCGCTGCGGCACCTGCAACGAGGGATCCGTGGCGGCTGACTACGACGTGATCGTGATCGGTTCGGGGCACAACGGACTCGTGTGCGGCGCGTACCTGGCCAAGGCGGGGCTCAAGACCCTGGTGCTCGAGCGGCGCGAAATCGTCGGTGGCGCAGCGGTGACCGAGGAGTTCACTCCCGGCTTTCGTGCGTCGCGCTTCTCGTACGTGATGAGCCTGCTGCATCCGCGCGTCATCCGCGATCTCGACCTGCGCAAGTACGGGCTCGAGGTGCTGCCGGCCAACGACTTGTTCTGCCCGCTCGGGGGCGATCAGTACCTCATCTTCAGCGACGATCTGGCGAAGACCCAGGCGGAGTTCGCGCGGTTCTCGCAGCACGACGCCGCCATCTACCCGGAGTTCGCCCGGCATCTCGATGAGGCCGCACGCCTGGTGCGGGGTCTGCTGTTCGAGACGCCGGTCGATCCCACCCGCCGCAGCTGGAGGAATTTCCGCGAGTCCGCCGCGCTCCTGTGGCGTCAGCGAACGATCGGCGAGCGCATGTACCGCCTGATCGACCTCCTGACCCAGAGCGCCTACGACTATCTGTCGGTGTGGTTCGAGAGTGACGCGATCAAAGCGGTGCTCGCCTACTATGCGTGCATCGGCACGTTCGCAGGTCCGCGCTCTCCCGGTACCGCCTACGTCATACTGCACCACCTGATGGGCGAGCACGCGGGAGCCGGGGGTTGGGGCTTCATTCGCGGCGGCATGGGTGCGATCACGCAGGCCATCGCACGCTCCGGACAGCGCTCCGGCATGGAGATCCTGACGGGTGCGCCGGTGGCCGAGGTGCGCGTCGCGGACGGCAGGGTGCGCGGCATCGTGACCGCCGACGGACGCGATTTCCCGGCGAGGCTCGTGGTCTCGAACGCCGATGCAAAGACTCTGTTCCGCCAGCTGGTGCAACCTCAGCACCTGCCGCCGGAGCTGCTCGCCGAGGTCGACGCGTTCCGAACCTTCTCGACGGCCTTCAAGATGAACATCGCCGCGGAGGCGCCGCCGCGTTACCGGGCCTTCGACTCACAGCGGGCGGGCTTCGGCTATCCCACCTACGTGCACCTCGCGCCGGGGATCGACTACCTCGAGCGCGCCTACGACGATGCCAAGTACGGCTGGTACTCGCGGCAGCCGTTCCTCACGCCCGTGGTCCCGACCATCGTGGACGACTCGCTCGCCCCGCCCGGCAAGCACGTCATCAACGTCTTCGGCGGACACGCACCCTACACGCTGCGCGGCGGCGACTGGCAGCAGGAAAAGCCCAATCTGACGCGCGCCGCGCTTGCGGTCCTGGACGAGATGGCACCGGACTTCTCGAGGCAGATCATCGACCTCGAGCTGCTGGTGGCGCCCGATCTCGAGCGCATCGTCGGCCTGCCGCAGGGGCATATCTTCCACGGCGAGCTGACGACTGATCAGCTCTTCTGGCAGCGCCCGGTGCCGCATTGGGCCGACTACCGCACGCCGATCCGCGGGCTCTACCAGTGTGGCTCCTCGACGCACCCCGGGGGCGGTGTCTCGGGAATCCCGGGCCACAACGCGGCGCGCGAGATCCTCAAGGACCGCAAGCGCCTGAAGTGAGATCTGCGACCGCAGGCTCTGCTACCTCCGATCGAGCGGCACGTCGACGGCGCGCTCACTCCCGCGGGCGCAGGCGCGGGAACAGCCGCAGGCTGCGCACCAGCACGACGCCCGCAAAGATCACCGCAGTGCCGAGCCACTGCAGCGCGCTGAGGCGCTCATCGAGCAGCACCCAGCCGGCGAACACCGCCACGAGAGGATTGACGTAGGCATAGGTGCCGATGCGGGCCGGCGGCTCGTGGCGCAGCAGATAGGTATAGGCGAGGAAGGCGAGCGTCGAGCTGAAGATCGCGAGGAACACCAGCGCCGCGAGTCCCGAGGGCGACCAGGACCAGCGGCCGGCATCGCCGGTCGCGAGCCCCATGGCGACGAGGGTGAGGCCGCCCAGCAGCAGATAACTCGCCGTGAAGGCGAGCGGGTCGCACTCCGGCTGCGATTCGCGGATCGCCGCGGTCGCGAGCGCCCAGGCGAGCGCGCTGCCGAGGA